>Ga0257108_1000132_pt1 | contig 21127 bp, 19 predicted proteins | sample LP_taG_FD_190181 | JGI IMG/M metagenome (GOLD analysis project Ga0257108, IMG submission 190181) | Marine microbial communities from Northeast Subartic Pacific Ocean, Canada - LP_J_2011_P26_1000m | ecosystem: Environmental > Aquatic > Marine > Oceanic | place: Canada: Northeast Subartic Pacific...
TCTTCTCAATTTCAATTCCCAAGTTGTTCAAATCCTCTAACAATTGATCCTCTCCCACGTAATGAATCCCGATGAATCCCTGTTTTTCGGCTGCGTTAATATTATCTATTAGATCATCAATAAAGACAGACTCATTCGCTTTTGCTCCGGATTTTTCCAGTGCATATTCATAAATAGCACTATCCGGTTTTCTGGACCCTGCATCAAATGAATAAATAGCACCATCAATATATTCTAAAAATGAAACGTGAGATTCCAGCTCATCTTTGATATGTCGAGGGTTGGTGTTTGACAAAAGCCAAATAGTGTAATTTGCAGAAAGTGATTGGAGGAAAGACACAACTTCTGTTTCTTTCCCCAATAGTTTTTGCCACCCCCTCCAGAAATCCGATTCTTTTAAACAACATGGCTGGGGCAGTCCATCGCGAAAAGATAAAAAGAACTCATGTCCGGAAATTTCTCCCCTTTCATAGGCATAATGCACTTCAAGGGGGAAGGCATCTTTGATGACGTCTATTGGTAAATCAGTGCTGTCTGCTAAGTATTGGATATATCGGTCTGGATGAACATGGATCAGCACATTGCCGATATCGAAGAAAATATTTTTAATCATTAAGAGTGGTATTATTATGTTAAGAGAGCAGGAAATTAAGAAATGGGCCTGACTATTCTGAGAGATTTGGTAAAGTGGAAAATGGTTAGTAAATTTGTTATAATGATGCAAAACTTCATATCCATCCATAAAATAATTCTCTCCAATATCTTTGTCCTATGGACTGCCGGGTGCATATTGCAAAAATCGTTTATTCCCATAGATGTAAATATTCCTAAAAACCAGATGATCTACCGAGATCAAAAGATGGACATTTGGGCCCATGATGGATTTGGAGCCTATCATCATTATACGCCTGAAGATTCCGCTCAATATTTCATAGTAGCAAATTATTTAAATTCTCACCTCGAAAGTACCTTTGCTGGATATTGTAATAAACACCGATCAATTGAAATTGTAAACGTTACACCAAAAATTGTTTCTGTTATGACAGGCCCAAAGAATCAAAATAACAATTTTGAATCAACACTCAACGACATATATGGGGGGGGTGAAGTTGGATCAGGCGGCAGTACTCCAAGTGGCATATCGGTAATAAGAGGAAACACACAAGGCTTTACACATCCAACTATTAAATCAGAACAGAAAGGTGACAAGAAAAATTGAATTCTAGAAATTTTCTATTTCTAATTATCTTTTTATTAATTGGTTGTTTCTATGCGCCAACATTTATTCCTGAACCAAATCCGGCAATGGCAAATAAAATTCAATTTAATCCGGAATCAAAAGAAATATGGGCCTTTGATATTGAAGGTCAAGAACATTATTTCGAAAAACCATTAGATTATTATATTGATGTACTCAATTCACCAAATAACTCGCTAAATAATTTTTCCATTACTTCTTATTGTAAGTACCATCGGTCCAACGAAATTGTTGTTATTGATGAAAAACGGGTATCCGTTTTGCAAACATTCACTATTTCAAAATTAAGTGATAAAAAAAGAAACAATTACCGAGAATCGGGAACAGGTGATGAAACGATCATACACGGAACCAGACTAGAAGCAACCGATAGAACTGGCAGTAGCAGTTACAGCGGAACGAGCAGTGGCGGAAATTCCGGCGGATCGGGGGGTGGTTCCAATAATACTATTGATAAGAAAAAATAGTTTTTACCATTTAAAAGGACCATCTACCAATTTCCATAGATACCAAGCAGCAACAGTACGGTAAGGGCGCCACATGTCAGCCTCCATCTCCATTTCTTTGGGTGTAGGCAAACGATCCATTTTGTTGAGTCCCATAATTCCTTTTTGAACACCTAAGTCTCCAAAAGGAAATACATCGGGGCGGACGAGGGTAAACATTAGAAACATATCGGCGGTCCATTGACCAATGCCTTTCACTTTGATCAATTCGGTGCTTATTTCTTCATCAGACAATTGATTAAGATTTGACAAATCAACTTCCCCTTTTTCCCATTTATCAGATAAGTCGCGGATATAGTTGGCTTTTTGGTGAGAGAGTCCTACCGAACGCAGGGTTTCATGGGGAATGGTTAAGACATCTTTTGATTTGGGAAATGACTTTGAATTAAACAGGTTTTTAAAACGTCCATAAATGGTGGATGCAGCCTTACCGCTCAATTGCTGATAAACAATTGATCGCACTAATGATTCGTAATAATTATTAATGGGGTTGAATTCCGGTGGACCATATTCATCGATCAAGCGCCCCATTCGGGAATCTGATTTTCTTAAGTAATTTAAAGATTTTTGAATCTCCATTACGATCTCTTTGAACAAATATAAAGTTGAAGAAGACTGGTTTCGTTAAATGGTTCTCCATCATAATCACCCCATTTTTCCTCTATAGTAAAATCCGAATCTGAAAGGACTCGATCCATAGTGTCTGGGTAAATCATACGCATATCAAAATCATATTCATCCATTGGTTCGCTGTTTCCTCGATTAAAAAACCAGTGAATATGGTTTATTTCTGTTTCTTCTTTATATTGGTTTTTTTGCCAAACTGTACATTCGCCCCCATTGGGATGGATGATCGTCATTTCTTCGTACTTTTTGTCAGGATCACGGTAAAGAAACTCAGGGTCCGGGACAAAAATATCTAATAAGAATTTTCCATTATCAGAAAGATGATTTTGGATTGATTTTAAACATTGCGTCATTTCTTCTTCCTTGTAAAGATGAAGAAACGAATTAAAGGGAATGAAAATTAAATCGAATTTTTGACCGAGATTAAAATCGCACATATCGCCTGTAGTGAACTTTCCATTTGGAAAATTCGTACGGCAATGGTCGATAAAAACCGAACTCAAATCCAAGCCTGTATAATTGAATCCTGATTCTATTAGGTGCTTTGCAATCCGACCCGTACCACAGGCCAATTCCAGAATGGTGCCATTGTCATTGACCCAATTTTCATAAAATGGAATATCATCTATCTTATGTGCCGTGCATGCATCATATAGGGCAGGGTTATTATACATTTGAATTATCATACTTTGTTTGAACAGAGATGATAGTTTAGAAAATTATAATTCAGATTTGATGGCTTTACGTTCTTCTGAAATCCGTTTTTTATCTTCCCCTTTTTCTTCCAATATATCCAGAACCTCCAGTGCCTGGTGATACAAGCCCTGCCCCTTTAGCACATTCACGAGTGTCATGGTGGCCAATCGTGGACTAATCGCGACCCCTTCTACACTTAAATCTTTGGGAAGTGGTTTTTTTGATTTATTCTTTATGGGGATATGGGGAATTGTAGAAACTGAAGCCTTTTTTTCTTTTTTCTTTTTTGGCTTTGTTTTTGTTTTGGAAGTTTTAGTCGATAGAAAGTCTTTCGCAAATTGATTGTCTGGATCCACCTCTTGCGCCCGTTTCCAACTTGTTTTTAATGTGGTTGGAGAACGATCCAATTGTTCCTGAACCATGGGAAGAGATGTGGCGGCATTTTTATGATCGGGGATTTGGGTGAGTACTTTTTTTATCCATTTTTCAGCGCCAGTCAAATTCCCCAACCCTAGTTCTGCTTGAGATAAAATAAATTGTCCATCAATCGAATTCGGATGATGCTCTAACCCAATTTCACACACACGCTTCGCCCGATCATACTCCCCCTTGTCCTGATATATCTCTGCTAAAACAGGGAATAATACTGTATCAAAATGATCGGCAAAATAAAGTTCCAATTCCGTTAGGTGTGTGAGATTCATTTACCTACGATTCTCCTGAACCCAATTCGTAATATAATCCACCGTATCCCGCACAGGTGTGCCGGGACCAAATAGTTTTCCCATGCCCATGCCCTCTAATGTTACTACATCTTTTTTTGGAATAATACCTCCCCCAACCAAAAGTACATCATCCAACCCTTTGTCTTTCATCAAATTCAATACATTGGGAAAGATAGTCATGTGGGCATTATTCAGACTGGAAAGGGCAATGACATCAGTATCCTCCTGTAAGGCAGCGGATACAATCATTTCTGGTGTTTGGCGTAAGCCAAGATATATCACCTCCATACCCGCATCACGGTAGGCAGCTGCCAAGACTTTAATCCCTCTGTCATGACCATCTAAACCGGGCTTAGCCATGAGTATTCTGATTTTACGTTTCATAATTCCAAATTATTTGATTATTTGATGGGGAAATTACAATAAAAAAGAAATTGAGTCGAGGAATGAGAATTATGGGTTTTTACTATTTAAAACAAAGGTGACCGGCCCATCGTTCACCAACGCCACATCCATCATGGCACCGAATTCACCTGATTCTACGGGAACGCCATTTTCTATTAGTTTAGCCATAAAATATTCATAAAGTACATTGCCCTTTTCTGGTGGTGCGGCGTGGATGAAACTGGGACGGCGGCCCTTGCGGGTGTCCCCGCATAATGTGAATTGGCTGATGACCAATGCTGAGCCACTTACATCTTGAATCGACAGGTTCATTTTTTCATTCTCATCATTGAATACTCGGAGGTTGGAAATTTTATCGGCCAAATAATCGGCGTTTGTTTCTTCATCTGTATCGGTCACGCCGAGTAAAATCACAAAGCCATGGTCAATTTGGCCGATTATTTTTTTATCAACGGTAACGGACCCTGATTTGGCCCGTTGAATCACAGCGATCAATCAGACACCCAAATATTTTGTTTACCATAAGTATCTCGCAGTTTTTTGAGGAAAGATGAATGGGCCGACACCTTCACATTGTGGGCGTAAATACGTCGCTGTTTACCTCGCTCTGCCGCCATATGAAACATCAATCCGCAGCCGCCTTTGTGATCTTTCGCCATAGAAAGAAGCGCATCAACATCAGCCGGGGACATTTGATCTGGCTCGATACGAATATTTACATTTTTGGAATAAATTTCCCGGGCTTTTTCTACGTTTATAATTTCATCGGCAATCATTTTTAGATCAGAAAAATCCGTTTCGTCCGTTGGCTTACCCGTAATAAAAACAACATTATCATTTTTGATCATTTCTTTATACTTAGCGAAAGTATCGCTGAATGCTAAAATTTCTGCTTGGCCGCCAAGACAATCTAGTTTAAAAAAGGCCATCTGGTTATTCTTTCGATCAAAATGCATCTTTACATCAGAAATGGCTCCTCCAACACGAACCCTGTTCCCATTCCGATGTTCTACTTTTTCAGTAAAATCAAAGTTGGAAAATTCTTCCAGATCCTCTGCATATTTCAGTAGAGGATGCCCCGAAAGATACATGCCCAAAACTTCCTTTTCATTTTCCAGTAATTGGGATTCAGACCATTCTTCTGCCTGGGGTAAGGATGGCACCATGGAGATATCCTGTCCATTCGCACTGGATGCGCCAAACAGATCCACTTGATTTCGCGCTATATTTTCTTGTATCGTTTGACCATATTTCAACGCCGTTTCAATAACAGCATATTTTTGTGCGCGATTCCCCTCTAACCCATCCAAGGCACCAGCCATATTCATGCTTTCCAGGACTTTTCGATTGACAGATTTCAAACTCACATTGGCGGTAAAATCAAATAACGAATCAAATTTTCCATGTTTATCCCTTGCTTCCACAATTTGATCTAAGGCTTTGGACCCGACATTTTTAATAGCATTTAACCCAAAAGAAATGGTTTTATTATCCACAGGGCGAAAATTGGTTCCGGATATATTCACATCTGGAGGATCCACGTCAATTTTTAATTTTCGGCATTCATTAATCAAGATCACCACCCGGTCAATGTTGGACATTTCGCTGGTAAGGTTTGCACTCATAAATTCTGCCGGATAATGGGTTTTAAGCCAGGCCGTCCGGTAGGCCACATAGGCATAGGCTGTTGAATGACTTTTATTAAATCCATATTCAGCAAATTTTTCAATCAATTCATAAATCTCTTCGCCCTTCTTTTTAGAAATATCATGTTTTTCCAGCGCACCATCGATAAACTTCATTTTTAGCTCATCCATGGATTTTTTATCTTTCTTCCCCATAGCCCGACGCATGATATCTGCTTCAGCCAGTGTAAAACCTGCAATTTCATGGGCGATCTGCATCACTTGTTCCTGATAAACAATAATGCCATAAGTTTCGTTCAAAATTGATTCCATGGCCGGATGGGTATATTTTATTTTCTTTTTCCCATGTTTACGGGAAATAAAGTCATCAATATTATCCATGGGTCCGGGGCGATATAAGGCATTCATGGCAATCAGGTCTTCAAGAACGGTGGGCTTTAGTTTTTTCAAAAATTCCCGCATTCCGGAAGATTCAAACTGAAAAACGCCAATGGTTAATCCTTTTGCAAACATTTTATAGACCTTGGGGTCATCCATGGGTATTTTTTCTATATCAATTTTTTCACCCCGTTCCTTCAAAAGCTTCAGGGTATTATCAATGACTGTCAGGTTTCGGAGACCAAGAAAGTCGAGTTTTAATAGACCCAGTGATTCTAAACCCTTCATATCATATTGGGATGTAACATCTCCCTGGGGCGAGCGATAGAGCGGTACAAAATCCGTTAAGTCACCTGGAGCGATCACAACGCCTGCTGCATGGGTCGAAGCATGGCGGTTCATCCCTTCCAGTACTTTCGAATATTCAATCACGTCCTTGTACTGTCCTTCTCCAGCCTCCCTAAGATCCGGACTTTGTTTCAAGGCATCATCTAAGGTGATATTCAGCGTCGTGGGAATCATTTTTGCCAGGCGGTCAATTTCTCCAAATGAATATCCAAGAACACGCCCCACATCGCGAATGACCTGACGGGCCTTCATTTTACCAAATGTAATAATCTGAGTAACCGATTTTTCACCATACTGATCTTTAATATAATCGATGACTTCTCCCCGACGTTCGATGCAAAAATCAATATCAATATCCGGCATACTGATTCGATCCGGATTCAGGAATCGTTCAAACAAAAGATTGTGACGCATGGGATCAATGGTTGTAATCCCTAGGGAAAATGAAACCAGACTCCCTGCGGCAGACCCGCGACCCGGGCCAACGGGGATGGCATTATCTTTGGCATACTTCACAAAATCAGCCGTAATTAAAAAGTAGCCCGCAAAACCCATTTTTTTAATCACTTTTAATTCATGGTCAAGTCTGGACCGTAATTCTGGATTGATATCACCATACCGGTTTTGAACACCAGTCTCACATAGATTTTGGAGATATGTGTCTGGGTCTTTATTTGACACATCTTCCGGAATAGGAAAGATGGGCAAATGATAATCTCCCATGGGAAGTTCAATATCGATACTATCCGCAATTTTTCGTGTATTCTCAATGGCATTCGGAACATCTTTGAACATTTCATACATTTGATCTTGAGTCTTGAAATAGAACTCTGGCGTGGCATAGCGCAGTCGGTTGGGGTCATTTCGATCTTTACCAGTACCCAGACAAATATGAACATCGTGGGCTTCCCAATGTTCGTGCTTTGCATAATGGGCATCATTGGTGCACACGAGTGGGAGGTTTAATTCGCCAGCCAGTTTTTTCATATTTTGAATATTCTTTACTTCATCAGGAATGCCATGATTTTGGACCTCCAGATAAAAGCGATTTTCAAATATTTCTGCGAATCGAAGAGCCGCTTCTTTGGCCCCATCCCAATCATCTTTCAGCATTTTTTCAGTCACTTCCCCTTTGAGACAGCCGGAAAGACAGATGATTCCCTCGTTATGTTCTTTCAATAAATCAATATCCACTCTTGGGCGGTAATAAAATCCATCTAAATAACCATAGGTAACCAATTTCATCAAGTTTCGGTACCCTGTATAATTTTGGGCCAACAGTACAAGATGATTGTTTCCCCAGCCGCCATCGGAACGTGGTTTCTTATCAAATCGGCTACCCACAGCCACATAGGTTTCGCAGCCAATGATGGGTTTAACGCCGGCTTTCTTTGCAGATTTATAATAGGGGATGACACTGAACATATTTCCATGTTCGGTGAGGGCCACAGAATCCATACCTAAATCATCAATGGTATTCACCAATGTTTGGACGGTTTGAGCCCCATCCAAAAGGCTGTAATCGGAATGATTATGTAAGTGTACGAATTCTGATGTCATTTAAAATGAAATTGATTAGTTGGATTAAGGGTTTAAAAATACATTGTGCCATTTTGAGACGCAAAGCATTGCAAGGCCTACATGTAATTAAATTTGAATTTTTAACACGCGTTCATCGCTGTTGTAATCAGGGATTAATTCTAATTGGGTATAACCTGCGGATTGGAATATATCCACCGCTTTTGACGGATGTTCCCCAAGGCCCACTTCTAATACCATCCAGCCCCCCGGTTTAATCAAGGATTTGCCTACTTCCGCAAACCGCCGATAAAAAGTGAGCCCATCCCCTTCATCTGTCAGGGCTATTTTGGGTTCATACTGGTGAACTTCTGGCATTGTTTCACTCATTTCCTTTTCGGGAATATAGGGTGGGTTTGAAACTAATAAATCGAATCTTCCCTCTGGAATTTCTTTCAAAAAATCCATGACTTTAAAATCGATGTTAGACAGTTCATTTAGATCGGCATTTTTCTCTGCCTGAGTAATGGCGGTTTCAGACACATCCACAGATTCTATCAATGCATCATTTCTTTCTGCCCCCATGGCTATCGCAATACAGCCCGACCCGGATCCAACCTCCAATACTTTTGGGGTTTTTATATTGCCAATTGAATAGAGCGCCACATCAACAACGCGCTCTGTTTCAGGGCGAGGAATTAGCACGTCTGTAGTTATATTAAATTTATGCCCGTAAAATTCTGTTTTTCCTGTTATATACTGTAATGGTTCCCGGCCAATCCTGCGTTTAATCCACTCCTTCAGTTGTTTAAGTTGAGGCCGGTGGATTGGTTGCTCAAATTGCACGTAAAGATCAATTCTCTTATAATTCAATAGATCACAAAGAAGCCACTCAATTTCTTTTTTGGGACTCTCAAACCCTTTTGATTTGAAATAATCCTCGCCCCAATTGAGGATATCAATCACCCGCCAAATTTGATTTCCTTTTTCAGCGGGAAGAGCCATTCAATTTCCGATAGAAGCCAATTGGGCTTGTTGATCAGCCAATTTTAAGTTTTCAATAATTTCCCCAATATCACCATCCATAATGGCTTCCAAATTATAAGCTGTGAAGTTTATTCGGTGGTCTGTGATTCTCCCTTGCGGAAAATTATATGTCCGAATTTTTGCCGACCGATCACCTGTAGAAACCATATCTCTTCTTGCATCTCTTCGTTCTTTAGATAATTTTTCTTTTTCGGCCGCTAACAACCTCGATCGGAGTACCTTTAGGGCTGCTGCCTTATTTTTATGCTGAGATGATTCATCTTGGCAAGTAACTACTAATCCGGTCGGAAGATGGGTAATACGAATCGCTGATTCTGTTTTATTTACGTGCTGTCCTCCAGCACCACTTGCCCGGTATGTATCAATTTTTAAATCAGCATCAACCACTTCAACGTCCGCCTCTTCTGCTTCGGGAAGCACTGCCACGGTTGCAGCTGACGTATGCACACGACCGCTGGTTTCCGTTTTTGGTACCCGTTGAACCCGATGAACACCGCTTTCATATTTCATCATGCCGTACACACTTTCTCCTGATACAGAAAAAATGATTTCCTTGAGTCCTCCGATTCCAATTGCATTGGATTCCATCACTTCATATTTCCAGCCATTTCTTTCTGAAAAACGACAATACATTCGGTATAAATCAGCTGCAAAAAGGGCAGCTTCGTCACCTCCGGTCCCGGCCCGAACTTCAACAATTGTATTTTTATCATCCGTGGGATCGTGGGGTAAAAGTAGTACTTTCATCTCGTCTTCTAAGGTAACCAGTGATAATCGCAATTCCTCTATCTCATCCTTGGCAATTTCTTTTAATTCATCATCGTCCCCATCTAAAATTTCTTGATCGTCATTCATTTGTTCGTGAATTAAAATATATTTGCGCGCTTTTTCTACAATGGGTGACAAATGCCGATGTTCTTTTGCCACGACTGTATAACTGGCTTGGTCGTTAATAAGAACCCCATTTGCCATTTGAGTTTCCAACGATTCGTAGTGAGCCGTGATTTCTTTGAGTTTGTCTATCATCCGATGGCTTCTGCCACGTATTCTTTCCCGACCATTTTCTCATATTCATCACCAAATGCCTCTTTCAAAGCGGTGATAGCTACTTCTACCATGTCATCTTCTGGATGGCTTGTGGTGATGTTTTGGAGCCATAAACCCGGCGCCCTTAACATTCGGAAAAACATATTATCACCATTGCGCGCAGTCAACTTGATTATTTCGTAAGAAACACCAGCCACCAATGGAATGAGGGGCAGGTGGACCATCAGCCGAATAGGTAAGCTGATATGACCAGTGATTCCCATTACGACGGCGTCAATCATAGAAAAAACAATGATTGCAGACAGTAAAATAATAAACATAAAACTGGTGCCACATCGGGGATGCTGGGTTGGAAAAGATTGGGCGTTTTTAATTTCAACATCCATTCCTGATTCGAAATTATATACAACCCGATGTTCTGCACCGTGGTATTGAAACAGGCGCCTTACATCCTTCATCAGTGAAATCAGGAAAAGGTAAATCACAAAAAAGGTAATCCGAAATATACCGGAAATCATATTGAATGCTACCGCTTCTCTTTCTACATCCAACATTTTTGTGGTAAGCCACATGGGTGCAATCATAAAGAGGGTGACAGCCAATAGAATCGCAAATGCTGATGATAAAGATTCCAAAAACTTATTGGGTTTTTTATCCTTCTCTTCCGGCATAGCAATATCCGCAGACCACTGGAGCGTAGTCATTCCCATTTTCATGGCCTCAAACAATCCAGCCATTCCTCTGAAAATAGGTTTTTTCCAAAATTTAGACTGTTCTGTAATTGATTTGAAATCATGGCGATCCACATGCACGGTCCCTTCCGGATCCCGAACGGCAGTGGCATAAGCACCAGGGACACGCATCATTACACCTTCAATTACAGCTTGCCCTCCCACTAAGATAGTGGGTTTCATTATAGATATTAATATTGTTTTTATCATAAAAAAATGGCCTCACACAGGATAAACCTATTGTGAAACCATTCCTATTTTTATTCGTGTTATTGGTTCGTTTTGCCGTATTTCTTTTTAAACTTCTCAATACGGCCAGCAGTATCTACCAACTTTTGCTTGCCCGTATAAAATGGGTGACATTCTGAACAGAGTTCTATATGCTGATCGCCCATGGTACTATACACTTGAAATGTATGACCACAGGAACAAACAACATTCCCCAGTTTATATTCAGGGTGTGTATTTGCTTTCATTGATTATGTCCTATTTTTATTCAATTTAATTATTATTATTTTCAAACTCTTCTAAAACTTTTTTTACGCGACGGATTCCTTCTTCAATTTCATCCTCTCCCAATGGATATGAAAATCGAATATGTCCTGGCGCACCAAATCCATCTCCAGGAACGGTGACTACTTTAGCTTCGTTCAAAATAACATCGCTTAAGGCAAATGAATCTTTGATTTCTTCTCCACGAAATGATTGGCCAATATAAGTTGAAAAATCCGGAAATGCATAAAACGCTCCTCCGGGAGTATCACAACTCACGCCGGGCAAATTGTTCAATAATGAAACCATTAGGTCTCGTCTTTTTTTAAATGTATTCCGCATCATTTCAATAGCAGATTGATCGCCAAGTAACGCTTCTACAGAAGCAGCTTGTCCTATGGAATTCGCGCAAGATGTGGCCTGACCTTGGATTTTACCCATGGCTTTTATTATAGATTTTTCTCCAAATGCATACCCAATCCGCCATCCAGTCATGGCGTAAGTTTTTGACATACTCATGCAGGTAACTATATTTGCACCAATACGGTGATTATCACTCAGTTTTTGCGCACTGGTAAATTCACCATCAAAAACGAGTCTTTCATAACATTCATCCGAAATAACTGTCCATCCATTCTCTTTTGCCATTCCCAAAATATTAATAATAGCTTCATCCGTCCAAACACTGCCCGTTGGGTTCGAAGGTGAATTGACGATAATCCCCTTTACCCGGTCCGTTATTTTGGATTTTAAATCCTCAAAGTCTGGTTCAAAATTCCGTTTGGGATCCGTATTTACCAATACCGGTTTTGCATCTGAAAGGGTCACAAACTCCGGAAACGATACCCAATATGGCTTAAATATTAATACTTCATCTCCGGATTGAAATAGTGTTTGGCATACCAGATATAAACTTTGTTTTTCGCCATTAGAAATGAGCACTCGATCGGGAGATACATCCAATTCGTTTTCCCGTTTTAATTTTGTGCAAACTGCTTGCCGCAGTTCAATGGTTCCGGATCCTGCCGTATATTTTGTTTCACCCTCATCCATGGCAATTTTGGCTGCTTGCCGTATATTTTCTGGTGTATTGAAATCAGGCTGACCAACACCAAAATTAATCACATCAACCCCCTGGGCACGCAGGTCAGCAGCTCTGGATGTCATTTCAAGTGTAAAGGAAGGTTTAACGCGGTGAACGCGATCGGCAAATTCAGTCATAAGATTTATTTTATTTAAAGACTGTGCTGTTTCTTGTGATACTTTTCCGAATTGTAATTCACATCGGAACTAGAACTGTCTTTTGTCCTTTGTTTGGGGGGGGGAGAAGCTCTTTTTTTAGATCTTTTGGGTTTCGCCTTTTTAATGGGTTGCGTTTCGTAGCCCCCATCCATTTCCTCAATGTGAAATTCTTCAGATAGTACTTTTTTACTTCTTTTTGGCTTCGGCGAATGTTGACCTGGAACCTTTTTAGGGCGTGGCACATTTTCAACATTTATCTCCTGTAAATCAGATTCAGCCACGATGGATTCGTCATCATCTTTTACTGCCTCTGACTCCAACGCTTTCAAGTCAGCTTCATTAAATGAAAAAACATCAGGATTAAATAAACCAAATAGTGTGCCATAACCCCGTGTAATTCCGTTCCCGATTCCTAAATAATTGGGTAAGACAAAATTGGCCCGAAATTCTCCATCAAACGAACCCCAGTTGTTTTCATCTACTGGACGGGGGAAAAGAGATGAAAGGGTTACTTTCGTAAATATATTCTCTTCAAGTTCCATTCCCATTTCTCGAGCCATAAAAACAATATTTTGCCCGAGAAGACGATTTAAATAATTAACACGGTCTGCATTATTCAAAGATCGATAACGATGTCCAGTTGTTTGATTCAGAGCTACCCATGGGGTAACAAACCGATAGCGAATTAATTTTGATACGGGTTGAAACCGATCACTATGTTCTTCAATTTCGCTATCTAAAACTTGAAAAGTAATATTGCCAAAATCCATGAAATCCATTTTTTTTGCAATGGATTTAATTGGATCTACTCCCTCATTAATTCCAACAATATATATTTGTTCGTTCAGCACCTTTACCTGAACACGGGGATAAAGAAATTGTTGACGGTAGGAGCCATCAAGCATCGGGACGATTTCTTCGTCAGGGAACTGGTTCATCAAAACACCTTTCACCTGATAAGGCGTTTTTCGGACTGGTTTATCCGTAAACACACGAACCGCAATCGTTTTTACATTTGGGTACTTAGAACTCATATATATCCTCCATAGTTGCTACACATAGAGCAAATCAGATACAAGAATTTAGTTTTACTGACTCATTGTTTCCATAAATTCTTCGTTGGTCTTTGTCCGGCGCATTCTATCCTGAATGAATTCCATTGCTTGTATTACATTCATTTCATTAAGTAGTTTTCTAAGGATCCACATCCGGGCCAGCACTTTTTTATCCAGAAGAAGTTCTTCTTTTCTGGTTCCCGATCTTATTAAATCAAACGAGGGATAAATCCGTCGGTCACTGAGCTTTCGATCCAGAACCAATTCCATATTACCTGTTCCTTTAAATTCTTCAAAAATGACTTCATCCATGCGGCTGCCAGTATCTATTAAAGCAGTGGCAATAATGGTTAAACTTCCGCTCTCTTCTGTATTTCTGGCTGCACCAAAAAATTGTTTTGGTTTTTTAAGTGCATTTGCATCTACACCGCCAGAAAGAATTTTTCCACTATGTGGAATGACAGCATTATGCGCTCGACCTAATCGAGTGATACTATCTAAAAGAATAACAACATCTTCTCCAAACTCAACCATCCGTCTTGCCTTTTGAATTACCATCTCCGCCACAGCAACATGACGTTCCGGCGGTTCATCGAAGGTAGAACTGATGACTTCTGCATCTACATTCCGCTTCATATCTGTGACTTCTTCTGGACGTTCGTCAATGAGCAAGATTATCATTTTTACGTTGGAATGATTCGTAGAGATTGCATTCGCCACTTTTTGAAGTAAAACCGTTTTTCCCGTTTTAGGTTGAGCAACGATGAGGCCACGCTGACCTTTCCCCACAGGAGAAATCATATCCATTATTCGAGTGGATAGATCCTTTGGGTTTACTTCCAGGTTGAATTTCTCTTCAGGATAAAGTGGTGTAAGATTGCTAAACAAAAAAGCCCGTTTCAATTCTTCCGGATCTTTCCCATTTACTTGTTCCACTTTCAACAGTGCATAAAATCGTTCTTTTGATTTGGGAGGACGAATTTGCCCTGATACCTGATGGCCTGTTCTCAAACCAAACCGTTTTATTTGTGATGGGCTTACATAAATATCATCCGGTCCAGGAAGATAATTAAAGTCAGGACTTCGTAAAAATCCATAGCCCTCTTTAAGAACTTCCAAAACACCATCAGCCATAACGCCGCCTTCTTTCTCGGTGTTAGCTTCAAGGATTTTAACAATAAGCTCCTGCTTATTCATTCCCGAATATCCATCAAGATTCAGCTTCGCAGCCAAGTCTGCCAATTCATTGATTTTCAGTTTTTGTAATTCATTAACATTCATATAAAAATAACCTTAATAAAATGGTGATTAAAATTTTTGTAATTAAGAAATTTGGGGGACTGCCTTGTGGAGGCTATAAAAAAAGCGCATAGCGCAAAGCAACTGGCGGGATATTACACTACTTTAGAATAAAAAACCAAATTTATTGAAAATAGCTTTTGCCACATAATGACTACCAAAAATAAGGGTGGGGCGATTAGTTGATTTGGCAATTTTCGTAATATGATCCAATGCTTTTTCAAATGATTCCATCACCTCAAATCCTTTTAATCCCTCATCTGACAATTTTTTTGATAATTGAGATCCAGATAATAGACCCCATTCTGGTGCGCCGCTAATAAACAACTGTTCAAATTGATTTTTTAAAGCGGCCCCTACCATATCAATCTCTTTATCTCCTTTCATCACAAATAAACCAATGGGTTTTTGCTTAAATATTCTCCTAATTGTTTCAAGAATTGCGTACAATCCATGAACATTGTGTGCCACATCATAATAGAGTGGAGTTTCGGGACACAACTGTTGGAGACGGCCAGGCCACTTTACCTTTTGAAGTCCTGAATCAATCGTTTCTTTTTTCAATCCCGGAATGAATAATCGGGCTGCTTCGATTGCGACTGAATTATTGAGTGCCTGATGCCATCCAATCATGGGCGATTTAAATGATAAATTCTTCGCTACAAACTCGGTTCCTGATTCGGTTAACACTACCTGGGTAGGCGGATCCACCTCATTTACTACTGAATCAGAATCACCCGCCAATTTCAATAATAGGGATCGAACTTTTTCTTTTTGAGGCGCCAAAATCAATGGGACACCTTTTTTGATAATACCACCTTTTTCTTTTCCTATCATTAAAATATCTTCGCCAAGAATTTCTTGATGATCTATAGAAATTGGTGTAATTACCGTTAAATCCGGGGATAAAATATTGGTGGAATCCAATCGCCCCCCTAACCCTGTTTCAACCACAGCTACATCGACTTTTTTATCTGAAAAATACTTAAATGCCATCGCAGATGTGGTTTCAAAAAAGGTGGATTTAATTTCATCAATATCTGATTGGTAGCTATCAACAAATTCTACAATATCGTCATCATCTATTTGGGTGCCATTAATACGAATACGCTCATTAAACCGGATTAAATGCGGGGAGGTATATAAACCGACTTTTAATCCTGCTTCCATCAATATGGAACTCACAATAGCACATGTTGATCCTTTTCCGTTTGTACCGGCAATGTGGATGGATTTGAATTGAAGTTGGGGATCACCGCACCGCTTTAACAATTCAATTGTATGCTCCAAGCCAACTTTTATACCCAAGCGCTTGAGGTTGTATAAATAATCTAGTCGTGAGTCGAAATCAACTGAGATGGACTGAGGACACATGGTTTATTTCTCTTCCCAAAAATCTCCGGGCAACCCGTTTAAAACGCACAGGTAAATCCGTCACATAATTTTCCATCTTTCCTTCAGTTTTATTATCTGTGAGCAAATTTAATTCCTGAAGTAAATCGGCCGTATATTTTGCCGTTGTCTCTGCGGAATCCACAATCCGGATGCCATTGCCCACTACTTTTTCTAAAACAGGGATTAACAGTGGATAATGGGTGCATCCTAAAATAAGTGTATCGATATCTTGAACAACCAATTCGGATAAATAGGTTTCTGCAATTAGGAATGGCACATCCCCCGCCAACCAGCCTTCCTCTGCCAAAGGCACAAAAAGAGGACAAGCTATGGCTATGGTTATTATGGTGTTATCTAAATGTTGGAGTGCTGTTTCATAAGCTTTTGACTGAACAGTCGCCAAGGTACCAATAATACCGATTTTTTTAGATTTCGTCACCGTGTAAGCCATTTCAGCCCCCGGATCAATTACGCCAATCATGGGTATATTATATGTTTTTTTAAGGAACGGCAAAGCCAAAGCAGAAGCAGTGTTACATGCCACAATCACTGTTTTCGCCCCTTTTTCAATCAGAAATTCAGTGATTTCTTTCCCATATTCCTGGATGAGATTTTGACTTTTATTTCCGTAAGGAACTCGAGCAGTATCGCCAAAATAAATGATCGATTCGTTTGGCAGATTTTTCTGTAAAGCTTTAACCACGGTCAGGCCGCCCAAGCCGGAGTCAAAAACAGCAATCGGCTGCGGGGAAGCCATTGTTAGCTTTCTGAGAGGTATTGTTCGCGGGAATAACGAAATTTTACAATGGCCTTATAGATTGAATTTGCAATCGATTGGCGATATTTAGGTTTTCGAAGTTTTTTCTCTTCATTTGCATTGGTTAAAAAACCAGCCTCAATTAATACATTGGGCATACTGGCACCAATTAATACGTGAAAACCAGCTTGCTTTACCCCCCGGTTTTTGGATTTGATATTTTTTCCCATTTCTTCTTGAACCATGGCTGCTAATTCTTCACTTTCTTTCATAAATACACTTTGAGCCATGGTGGCCATGATTAAATTTCCTCCGGATAAATCCTGATATTTATTTTTAGAGCGATCTTCCAGTTTGATGGCTTCATTCTCTCGGGATGCCACTTCGATGGCATCTTCCGTTTTCCCTGGACGGAGTAAATATGTCTCAAAACCATAAGCGGTTCTGTTTGGGTTCGAATTCAAATGGACACTCACAAATACTTTTCCATTGGCCTCGTTCGCCATTTTAGTACGCTTCCACAATGGAGTCCAAACATCTTCCTCTCGGGTGTAAATCACTTTTAATTTTGTGTTCTTCTCTAACAGTAAGCCCACGCGCTTTACAATATCCAATGCGATATCTTTTTCTTTTGTTCCTTTACGTCCAGTAGTCCCCGGGTCTTTACCACCGTGTCCTGCATCCAAAACAACCGTGTCCAACCGCCAACGATCTTTTACTTTTTTAATCCGCGCCACACTATTATCCATGGGCGTACGCAAGGTGATTACAATTTCGCCCGGGTCTTTATTTTGATATACTTCGTGGCTTTGGACTTTACTCCGCATCTGAAATGCCAATTGTGCCGTTTTCCCCAGTTGGTCTGCAGCAATTGTTCGAATAACGCCCCGTGTATCGCTTCGCCGAATTTCAGTTGTATCTGCCAACCCACCTGCAACCGTTAAATAAAACCATCCATTTTCATGGAAAAAAGAACTGATATTCCCCTCCGGAAATGTATGGCGTGTACGCACCCGTAAAATGGTTCCATTGGCCTTTTGAGAAATTTCAACACCCAAAATAGTAAATTCTTTCATATCGATATCTAAAACCATCCGACGTGGGTCATAATGAATCCCCGGAAATGTAGTTCGTTTTACAATATTAAAGAAGGATTCCGCCGGGAGATAAATATCGTTTTGCGTCCAAATGGCGTGCATGGGCATTTGATATACTTGCTCATCCACTAAAATATAACTGCTATTCCCAGAAATCTTGATACGGTGATTTCCAAGGTATAACACCATTTTCCCTCGTGCTTCATTAATGAAGGGCTTCCTATTCGCAAGAATGCGGGACACATCTTTTGTGGACACATATGTCCCTCTCAATCGATCAAGTGTTTTGATATCATCCATGGAGTTATCCAATCGGTTCACCACACGGACGGAGCCGGAAATTCCTATAGAGGCAATGGTGGACATGATTAAAAAAACGTTAAATGTGCGACGAAACATAGTCTGGAAATTATCCTTGATTGAGACCGGAATCAATAAGCGACTATAGCGCGGCTTGAATAAATAATCCGCCGGATATATTCACATTGGAGTTAAAAGACAAATCTAAATAATTCACGCGAATTTTCAGACCCAATTTGGATGCATTAGAAATATTAAACAATATCTTCACCCCCTGGCTGTGACTCGAATGGGGGATCATCCGCGTAAGCATTTCTCCCGGAAGATTCACATCCCAGAAATAAACCCTCGAATCAAAGTGATCAATAATGGCCCCCATCCAATCCAATTCTAATCGGTAATGCTGCTGATATATATGGAATCGAAAATCCAATCCATGGCTCTGATGGATTTCTTTTTCACCTGTCCTGACAGACTGATACTTCACCTGCGTTCGCCAGGTTTTTTGATCATATTGATGTTCTAATTTAATACCGTCTTTTTTTTGGAACCCCGAAACCACCAAGGGTGCATATACTACATCATTTGTTGCATCTTTTTGTTCTTTTTTCACCTGAAAAACAATTTTATGGTTTCTTATTTTTGTTTCTGTTCTGAGCCCAATTTCATAACCATTTATTTCCCGAATATGGTGTTGAAACATATCGGCATAAATCATGAGATTTGTTTTGCCCACACGAATATAGGCTCCTTGGAAGAACCCTGTTTCTGACAAATCTGTACCGCGCCATTCTACCATGGGGTTGCCCATTTGACCGATAGAACTGGAGTTTATATCTCTGTATTGAATAATATATTTAAATGGGCGAATACGATAGTTTAATCCAAAAATTATGGATGGGGGACCAGCCCCAAGTGATAATTCTCCACCGGCACGAATATTTTCAAAATTATAAGATCCAAAAATGGATTGAGCTCTCGGTGCAAAAACGGTCCCAATTAATATGGATGAATTTTTATATTGCCAAGCCCCTCTCGAAAAATTTTGATATTCGTATTTATTCTCTCCCGCAAGGCCATGGGAAAAAACGATGGTTCCAAGATGTGTTTTCTGCTCAAAAGCAAACCCTCTGGTTCGGTTCATTCCTGTTGATGATTTATATCCTTTCAGTCCATTTTGTATAGCAGTGCCTGTATTCACGGTACTCCAACCTTTTCTAGCGGGAAATGGTTTCCCCGATACAAGGCCAAACCCCAAGGCCATTTGATGATCCCCTGCAATCCAGCGCCTATTCTCGGTTCTATGCTGAATATATAAACTTTGCTGATCTAAAATGTTCACGCCATACCTATTGCGAACAGATAGGGCGCCCACCTCCTGGGTGGGTGTATCCATCCTTCCTTTCCAGCGATATCGTACACCATCAGTCATGGATGCAATTTGCTGAATATAGATTTTGTGAGGAACCCCTTTATTTCTTTGTAAGGTATCGAAGATGAATCTTAAAGCTGGGGAAATGTCTTTTGATGTTTTTAAAGATGTGAAATCACGGCTATTCAATGATGTGCGAATTAGATCATAATCTTCTTCGGCTAAAAAAGTCAGCACCAAAATTTCTTCCAATAATCGATGGGTCAATCCCGTGGTATTGGATAAAATATCATCCAGAATAATTAACTCATCCTCATGGATATTATCCTCCTCGTCCTGGGAAATTAATCTCAGAATATCTTCGGAAGTTTGGGCCGAAATGAGTGGGCTACCTACCCAAAGGCATAGTAAACCCCACCCAATGAGACTGCCCCAAGTGTGGGTGATTTGCCATTGCATAATTGATATTTACCTGGAGAAGATTGATCCCAATTGCTCCTGTCACCTGACCGGTTCCAGATACGAATCCTGTATGGATCGATAACCAGTCCTTTGGCAAAAAGCGGAATCCTGATTTGAGTTGTCCTTCGAAAGCGGTATCCTGTTCCCATTCTATTTGTACGGATATTTTTTTTGTAGGGTGAAAGGACAGGGCCGATAAAATGAGTTGGGGTAATGGGTCCTTCGACTTCCCAATGTTTGGACCATTGATATTATGTAAAATGGTCCCCCATCTAATATTATCATTTAATCTGACTTGCCATGCCAATGACATTCCCATCGTGGTGGCTGAACTATAATTTGGAATTGAGAGAGAATACATATTAATTGTAACCCCTGCCTGAAATCTTTGCTTAATCTGCCGGCCATAGGCAAGGGAAACGGTAGATTCTTTATATTGTTTTACGCCAAACGTTTGGATACCAAGTGCAAAATTTCCCCAACGACTTGGGATTTCACCTACAAAGTTATGATGTGATAATGGCTTTAAATTAAATCTTCGGCCTGTCTGACCTGCAAAGCGAATTTGGCTACCCATGGCTAATGATGCAGGATCCATGATAGACCCTAATATATTTCTGTTAAAATTAATATGGCTCATGCCTAAGCCAGCATTCATGGGGGAAAGAAACGGGTGTTCAAAAGCAGCCCATAGGTAAACTGCTGACACTAAAAAAGTGATTAT
>Ga0257108_1000134_pt1 | contig 21004 bp, 20 predicted proteins | sample LP_taG_FD_190181 | JGI IMG/M metagenome (GOLD analysis project Ga0257108, IMG submission 190181) | Marine microbial communities from Northeast Subartic Pacific Ocean, Canada - LP_J_2011_P26_1000m | ecosystem: Environmental > Aquatic > Marine > Oceanic | place: Canada: Northeast Subartic Pacific...
TTTACTCATGGAGTTAATGTCATCTAGGAAATAATCTATTGCCCTAGATTGCTTCAGTTCTTTTGCTTCGTTAATGTATTTTTCAGACATATCAAAGGCGTCAAAATGCTTCCCTATTCCTAAATCATATAATTGCCTTTCAAGCCAGCCATTACCACACCCAACAATCAAAACATCATCAAAAGGCAGATATTCTTTAAATCGTGTCAAAATATCGCCTATCCAGCTAACATTTTCATTCCCAGTTGCAAGTTTATTTTTGTATTTTACAACTATCTCCAAGTCATTCCAATACTTGTCCGAATAATGGGTATATTCTTTTAATGATTTTGCCTCTTCAGATTCAGACAGAATTTTTTTAACATCCTCAATCGTTAACTGTTTTTTGTTTATTCTTGAGACAAAATAGTATAGTCCAGTTTTATCAGGTTTGCGTTGTAGTATATCTTCATACAGCGCAGTTACTCTTTCGACAACATCACTAGTCATATCTAAATTAATTTTATACACAACGTATTATTTATGAAAAACTGATCTGTTTATAGCAAATAATATTCCGGATGACAATAATAACAAAAATCCCAATAAAAGTATCCCCATAGAAACTAAAGCAAATGGAATTGGTAGAAGTTGCGTTTCATTAAAAACAGAAATAGTGTAAAAAGAAAGCAGCATACCACAAATTAGTACAATCAATCCAGGAACACCAAGATATTTCAAGGGGTGTTTAACGAGAATCATTTCAATTAGTGATCCTAAAACACCACTGCCGTGCAAAATTGGGTTTTTTGTTGAAGTTCGACGTCCAGTGTCATAAATCACGGTAATTTTTTCTTCTGAAATTCTTAAATCATGTTTTGATGCGTTGATCAGAATTTCAGAATCTGCCGTAAACCCATCGTTAGAAAATTCTATTAATTCAATCGCCTTTTTGGAATATGCACGAAACCCGCTTTGAGTGTCTCTAACCGGAAGACTGGTTACAATATTCGTTGCGTGATCTAAAATTTTATTTCCTATCTTTCTATATGAAGGCATTTCTGTCTGATCATCAAATCTATAACCTACAACAATATCTGAAGTTTTTTCAGTAATTGGTTTTGTGAGTTTTTTTATTTCTTCAGGTAAGAATTGACCATCGCCGTCTATTGTTACAATGATATCAGCAGTAGAATGTTTCGCATGTTCGAAGAGAGATTTTAATGCTGAGCCTTTTCCCTTGTTTTCATCATGTACTATTACATAAGCACCAGAGTTTTCTGCTTCTTTTGCTGTATTATCAGAGGATCCATCATCACATACAACAACTGAATCGACATAAGAAAGCGTTTTTTTTACCAATTTACCTATTACCCCTTCTTCATTAAAGGCAGGTATACATGCTAAAGTATGCAACAACCTACTGAACTTTTTCCTTTTAAAAAATCTATTTTTTCTATTTAAATTCATAAATGAGTGAAAAATATTATGAGTGAAAAGGGCTTGGTCACGAATAAAAAAAATAAGATAATTGCTTGTTTCTACGTTTTTCTAGCAGTCACACTAGTTACATCTTTCATATACATAGACTCGACATATGTCTGTGATGATTTCTATCCAACAAAAGAATGTGAAAAACCAGGTGCTATTGATCCTGATACTGTAAGACTAACTTTCGAACCAGAAGCTGGTAAGGATTGGGTTCGCCCCACTCTGCAATTTGCTAACCCAAAATTAAATGAAATCGAAATAGAAGCCGAATATGATGTTGGAAAGAAAGCCTTGTTCAACACCATGGCTGATGTGGAAAATTATCCCCTAATTTTACCAGGAAATATTTTATCTGTTGTAATAATAGAACAAAAACCTAATGAGATATTAGCTGAAGAGACGATGTTAGAACAAGGAATTAGAGTAAAATTACTTGCCAAGCATACAATTATCCCATATGAAACACATACGATTGAAATTATGGGTGGAGATGCTGAAGGTACAAAAATTATACAAACTTTAACAGGTGATGAATCATCTACAAAACTTTCAACAAAAATTCAGTTAGAACTAAAAGGTTTACTAGGACCGCTTTATTTTTTCCCTAAATCTAATTTTTCACATGCAATGAACACAGTAAATACAAGTTTCGTTGAATATGCAAAAGGATATGATTCGCCTTACAACAAAATTGTTGATGAACTATATCGTGAAATTCTACTAAGACCTGCAGATCTTCAAGCTTATAATTTTTGGGCTCCATTATTAGAAAGTGGCATTATAACAAAAGATGATCTTAAAAATAAATTGCTCAACACTGATGAAAAAAAACATGTGGATATGGTAAAATATTCAGATGAGGAGATTATTGCAATGATGTCAGATAGTGATATACAAATTATTGATAGTATGTATCGTGAAATAATGCACAGACCTGTAGATATTAAAGGTCTTGTATATTGGGGCGGGTTGTTAGAATTTGGATTGATTGACATGGAAGAGATGCGAATACAGATACAGAATTCGCCAGAAGCAGGAGAAAAAATAAATGACGAGATTCGTATGGAACAAATAATGGAGGAACTACGTAAACTAGAAGAGAAAAGCCTTGTACTTTGCGAAGTTAATCAAATATACTGTCTAGAGAATTGGAAATTGGAAGAAGAAGAATTACTTTTAGAGTTACAAGTTTATAAGAAATTTGAAGATATAGTAAACAAAAATTACTTTGAGGTGTTTGACAAATGGCCAGATATGGAAGTAAAATTACATTATACAAAGTTGCTATTTTTCAGAGTTATGGATACACAGGCTCTACATGACGAATTTGCAGATCCTGATAGTGTGCAAACTTGCATTTTTGATGATGCTGTGCAAGTAACCTGGCGCACGCCTAATGATGAGGAAATTTGTACTTTCTTCCACCCTAATCCAACTCAAATACCGCCAGGTTGGGATAAAGCAGCGGCTCTGCGATATTGGACTGAGCCACAACCATAAGTTGAAAAGGTTAATCAAGGAATTATTTTTTAATACAAAATGATGAAATGTGTTATTTTAGCTGGTGGTTACGGTACTAGAATCTCAGAAGAATCTCATTTAAAACCTAAACCTATGGTTGAAATTGGAGGAAAGCCAATTTTATGGCATATTTTAAAAATTTATTCAAGTTATGGCATTAATGAATTTGTTATATGTTGTGGGTATAAAGGGGAAATAATCAAGGAATATTTTAGTAATAATAATTCAACACAATGGAATGTGGAATTAGTTGATACTGGTACTGATACAATGACTGGTGGTAGATTAAAAAGAATTCAGAATCATATTGATGATACTTTTTGTGCAACCTATGGTGATGGGCTTGGCAATATAGACATTAATAATTTAATCTCGTTTCATCGAGAGAAAAAATCTGTTGCCACGTTAACAGCAACCCATCCTCCAGAAAGATATGGTATATTATCATTAAATGGAGATCATGTTACAGAATTCCGTGAAAAACATAGTGGTGAATCTTCCTGGATAAATGGTGGATTTTTTGTTTTTGAACCAGAAATTTTTGACTATATACATAATGATTCTACCGTATTGGAAAAATCCCCTTTAGAAACCCTAGCAAAAGAAAATAAATTAACTGCGTTTAAACACAATGGATTTTGGTATCCGATGGACACTCTGAGAGAGAAAAATCACTTGGAGGAATTATACAAATCAGGAAATATTCCTTGGAAGACATGGTAATGGATTCAAATTTTTGGAAAAATAAAAAAGTATTACTAACTGGGCATACCGGATTCAAAGGAAGCTGGCTGTCATTATGGTTACAAAAATTAGGAGTTGATCTAGTAGGATTTTCAAAATCTATTCCAACTAAACCAAGTTTGTTTGAATTAGCAGATGTTGAAAAAAACATGACATCTATTATGGGAGATATTACTCATATTGAACGCATTACTGACGTTGTTAAGCAGCATAATCCAGAAATTATAATTCATATGGCAGCACAGTCGTTAGTTCATAAATCATATGATCAACCACTAGAAACATTTTCAACAAATATTATGGGAACAGTGAATCTGCTTGAAGCAATTCGAAATACAAGTAAAAAATGTGTAATAATTAATGTAACTAGCGATAAATGCTATGAAAATCAAGAATTATCAAGAGGATATAAAGAAAATGATCCAATGGGAGGATATGATCCATATAGCAGTAGTAAAGGATGTGCAGAACTTATTACATCATCATTTAGGGATTCATTTTTTAAAAATTCAAATGATAAAGATTATGATATTTCATTAGCATCAGTTCGTGCTGGTAATGTAATTGGAGGTGGAGATTGGGCTGATAATCGTATTATGCCAGACATTATGCGAGGTATACTAAATAAAAAAATAATTAAAATTCGAAATCCTACTGCAGTACGACCATGGCAACATGTTTTAGAACCATTAAGGGGATATTTGGAATTAGCAGAAAAACTCTATAATTATAAATCTGAATATACAGAAAGTTGGAATTTTGGACCTGATGATGATGATGTAAAGCCAGTTTCATGGATTGTGAACAAAGTAGTTGAGATGTGGGGAGAAGATGTACAAGTGGATTTTGACGATGATAGATTGGATTACAAACACGAAACAAGTTTTCTTAGATTAGATTGTTCAAAGGCTAAATCTAAATTAAAATGGAATCCAAAAATAAAATTAGAAGAAGGATTGAAATTAACTGTAAATTGGTATAAACAATATGAACAGACAAAGGAGTTAAGAGAATTTACTGAAAACCAAATTGAAGAATATGCATATTAAAAAAATGCATCAAAAATCTTCTAAATCTAAGGCAAAAATATCATCATAATTAATTACTTTTAGTTCAGGTAATCGAATAATAAATTTTAGTTATATTAAACAGATTATTTTATTAAATCTAGTATTATTTAGATTCGTTAATCCAGTTTTTAATGATTGAACGTTGAAATGGAATTACATTTTGTGGTATTTTGGAAAAAAGTTTTAGATTAGTATTATTTTCCAAATCTAGATTTTCGATATCCATTGAAACAATAAAACAATGTGAAATATCATGACGAAATTTATGTATACTTTCATACGTGCCAAAGAATTTTTCAATTTTTGGAACCACATGTAATTCTTCAATCCCAATTCTTTTTGTAGCATCTATCAATTTTTCATTCTTTCTAATGATTCCACCTGGCAGATGCCACATATTTTTGTAAGGTTGGTTTAATCTTTTAGAAAGAAGAAATTTTTTTCCAAAAATTACTAGTAAATCTATAGTTGAAAATGGAAAATAATTTCTAAATTCATTATACAGTTCTTCTGAAGCTCTTTTTTTATTCTGGTTCATATTATTTTTACTAGAAATACACATATTATTTATTTGATTTAGATAAATTTCTAGTTAATCTCTGATAATAGAACAACCCTTTCTTCCATTTCTGAAACTCTAATTGCATCCATTAATCTTGCTTGATTCAAAAGATCTTTTTCAAAATCATATGGGTTAATAATTTTCTTTGTTATAACATTGCAGAAAATATCACACATTATTCCAAATTGGTCCGCAGGCTTAACAGTTGTTTCAATAATTTTATCATTTTTATGAAGAAAAATACTAGTTTTATAATCTTGAGGAACTGCGTATGCCCTTTTAGTAGAAATTTTTGCTTTGCTTCCCCATATACTATATTTTGATTGGTAATAATTATCATATCCAGATGAAACAAATGCAGTTCTTTGATTTGAATACTTGATTAGTGCATTTGCGTGGTTTTCAACTGCAAATTTTTTATCATAATCAAAATATGCTAAAACACTTGTTGGTTCTGAATCAAATACTATTCTACTCGCACAAATTGGGTAGCATGTAACATCGTTTAACACGCCACCGCCTAATTCTTTTTGCCATCGTATGTCACCTTCAGGTGGTGGAGGAAATCCAAATATTCCATAAAAATTGTTTATTTCCCCCAATTCATCGCACATTAAATTTTTTATTATTTTATGTTGAGGATGAAATCTAAATGCAAATGCTTCTAGAATTCTAACATTGTTTTCTTTACATGCATGTAATATTTTTTTGGCAGATTCATATGATGTTGTAGATGATTTTTCACACAATACATGTTTTCCAGCTTTAGCTGCTTTGATCGACCATTCTTCATGCATTGAAATTGGAAGTGAAATGTATACCATATCAACATCGCTATTTATGACATCGTCATAATTACCATATTTAGTGACAGAACAGTCTTTTGCATATTCTTGAGCTTTTTCTAATGCTCTACTTCCAATAAATTCTACATCTGCAAGTTCTGATGAACTAACATAAGGGAAAAAATATTTTTTTGCTACTCTAGAACAACCTAGAACACCAATCTGAATTTTTTTGTGTTCTGGCAATTCTGTTCTTATGCATCTTTATGATACGGTGATTCAGGATCACCGTGGTCACCTTTTCCCATACCTAAATTTTGATGAACAATAGGTTTTTCACAATCGTCCCATTTTTTTGTCAGCATAGCTATTGCTTCACAATCGGAAATTGCTACAAAAACGTGGCTAGTCCCTTTTGGGGTAAACGTACAATGACCTTTGCTTAAATAAATAAAATCCTCTTTGCCTGTTGATGGCTCAATATTTACAATAACACCTTCGCCGGAAGTTATCATAAAGTATTCGTCAAATTCAGGATGAAAATGGTTTCCTCTAACTTTTCCTGCTTTGATGATGTTAAAATTGAATTCTACTATTGGGTCCTTTGGAATAAATGTAAAAATCCCACCACGCCCATCTCGTATAGTGTTAAGATTTGCAGTTGGAACTAGTTCTTCAACATCCATAAATTTTCAATTCCTTAATCATAATTTATCCATTGCTGAATATTTTATTACTAAATCTCATATTCCTTATCTTCTTCAATAATTCGTACTTTTGGTATAGGCACAATTAACTTCCCACCAGATTTCAGATAGTTTTTTTCCCTTTCTTTGAAGAAATCAATAAGGTGCCATGGCAGCACAAGAAAATAATCTGGCATCTCAGATCTAGCTTGTTCTTCTGATATTATTGGAATTTTGGTACCTATTGTAATTTTACCTATTTTTTTTTCATCTCTGTCTGCAGCTTTTCTAATTAGGCTTACATCAAGATCACAAAATTGTAGTAGCGTGTTACCTTTTGTAGAAGCACCATAAACATAGACAGTTTTTCCCTTGTTAACTTGGTCAGTGATAAATGTGTGTAATTTTTCTTTAATTTTATTCACTTTGTCTGCAAATTCATTATAGATTAACATATCATCTAAACCAAGATTATCTTCTTCTTGCATAATATTTTGAACTGAAGGTGATATTGAAATTAGATCATTTTCTTTATGTGTTATATATGCTCTAATACTGCCTCCATAAACATAATTTTTTTCAACATTGAAAATTTTCATTCCATATTTTTCTATCAATTTGTTTAATGCCTTTACTGAATAGTATTCTAAATGTTCATGACCAATGTTATCGAATCCATTTAACTTTAACATTGGTATCAAGTATGCCATTTGAATGATCCATATACCGTCACGGTGAAGGCATTTTGCTACATCTCCAACAAATCTGTTTGGATTATCTAAATCATAAAACATGGCAATGCTTGTAATTACTTTACATTTTTTTTCTGGAAAGTTTTCATTAAACTTATCACTGTTAAAAAAATCATTCAGGATAAAATTTGTACCGACTTGTGCTTCGTTGATAAGATTAGAAGCAGGTTCAAAACCTACTTTGATCACATTAGCATCATAAGATCGAAGTAAACTTCCATCATTACAACCAATATCCAAAACCAAATCTTCAGGTGTTAAAGAAATTATTTGTTCAACACTTTTGGTGACATCCTTTAAAGCTGATTTCATGGATTCGTTAAGTCCAGATCTAAACCAATATTCTCGATATAACAGTTCACGTGAAGCTGTATGTTTTGATTGGAGCAAACCACAGCCACCAGTGTTTTCTGGGCATAGTACTAAATCTAGTGGTACCTTATCACCATCAGAATGAACAAATTTTTCATCAACATAATTTGAAATGAACTGACTGCCCAATGAGAGAATTTGAACTAGATTTGGATTTTGGCATACCCTACAACTAGTAATTTTAGCAAACTTTTGTCTTGAATTAGTAATTTCATCTGTATTCATAAAATTAACCTATTTTTTCTTTTTTGAGTGTGAATGGGTTAATTTCATTTTTTTATTTTCATCACTAAGTCTGGTAATAAATTTTGATTCACTAGGATAAAGAGGTGCATCCCAAGGAAATGTTTTGCCGTCCAAAAACATTTTCCACCTTTTTATGTCTTCATCTAGCATAATCTTTACAAGTTTTTCAAAAGTTATTTTTGGTTTCCAACCCAGTTTACTTTTTGCTTTCTTGTTATTTCCGCGTAAATAATTAACTTCTAACGGACGAAAGAAGCGTTTATCAGTTTTAACATATTTTTTCCAGTTTAACCCAACTAGGTCAAATGCTAACTTGACAAAATCTTGAACTTTATGTGTTTCACCAGTGCTGATTACAAAAGTATCTGGCTTATCTTGTTGAAGCATTGAATGTACGGCTTCCATATACTCAGGTGCATATCCCCAATCTCTCTTTGCCTGTAGATTCCCTAAAACCAATTCCTTTTTTCGATCCAGAAAAATTTCTGCTACACCATTAGTAATTTTTCTTGAAACAAATTCTAGTCCACGAAGAGGCGATTCATGGTTAAATAATATTCCATTAACAGCGAACATGTTGTACGATTTTTTGTAAATATCAGTAATCCAATGAGCATAAAGTTTTGCAATTCCATATGGGCTAGATGGCATAAATGGTGTTTTCTCATTTTGAAATATAAATTTGTTATCACCATACATTTCACTACTTGATGCTTGGTAAAATTTTATATCTTTATTAAGAAATCTTATTGTTTCTAAAAGTTTTGTAACAGCAAGACCTGTGATTTCAGCATTTCCAACTGATTGTTCAAATGATGTACCGACAAAACTAGAAGCCGCTAAATTATATATTTCATCAGCATCAGAAACCTTGATTGCTTCTATCATAGAACCCATATCAAGTAAATCTGCAGGGATTAGTTTTATTTGAGAATATATTCCTAGATTCTGCAATCTCCAAAAATTAGGCGTTGATGTTCGTCTAAATGTACCAAAGACTTTGTAACCCTTTTTTAATAATAAATCTGCTAGATAAGCCCCATCTTGGCCAGTAATACCTGTTATTAGAGCACGCTTCATGATATTATGATTTTAACTAAGAACGGTAAATATAATACATTTGATTATACGGTAATGTTTTTTGTAAAAAATCTACAGGATTTAACGATGGTGTGGTTTGGTTAAAATTTTAATCACCAATTATACGTTACCTGAAATTAGAAGTTTTAGGGAAATAATATTTTAACAAGTTTTACCATTTTTGATACTTTTTTAAGTTGGTGGCTTGGTCTGGATTTAATTAACAATGGATTCTGAAGAAATCGAAAAACGAACAAGAGAAGTTTATCACGAAATTCATTGTGAACAAGGAAATGATGAATCCATATATGATAGAATAACCTCAATGATTTCTCATGAATTCTTTCAGGTAGATGAATCATTCTTTAATGATAAAATTTGTTTAGATGCAGGATGTGGTTCAAATGTAAACGGAACCAGAGCGTTAATAAATTTGGGAGCAAAAAAAGTTCATGCATTTGATTTAGATGTTGAACCATCATTTATAGAAACAGCACAAAAATTTTTGAAAAAATTTGAAGGAAAATATGAATTAAAAAGTGGAAGTGTTTTAGATATTCCATATGAAGATAATTTCTTTGATTTTGTGTATTGTAACGGTGTTTTGCATAGTACAACAGATTTGTTTGGTGGGCTTTCAGAATTATCGAGAGTGACAAAACATGGGGGCACATTATATTTTTCAATATTTGGAGCTGGTGGACTTTTTTCACAAATAACTAAAGTGCTTAGAAATGAATATACAAAAAATTTGAATTTTAAATCATTGATAGATAATTTAACCGAACAAAAAATTATGGAATCGCTTAACTTGATATATACTGAATTAGAAAAACATGATGAACCGATAATAAATAAAATTCCTTTAGATACAATTACATCATTGATTGATAATGATTTAATTTTAACAATAAAAGATCGAATACAAACACCGATTTATGACGAAACGCCAATAGATGATGTTGTAAACTGGCTAGAAAATAACGGATTTGTAGATATTAAAAGATTAACAAGATATCCAAAATTTAACAACATTAGACAATTTTTGAGCCCGCTATATCACAATTATGAATCAGATTTGGCTAAAATTTTATTCAATGAAGGTTATCTTCATATGAAGGCATTAAAAAAATAACACTTCAGAGTAGTTCACTAATTCAGTAGTATTCTAAAATTATATTCTTTATTATGACTCAACCATTAAATATCTAAAATTTAATATTTTTCTAATTGATTAAAGGAAAAAAAAGTTTTGATGGTGGATTTTCAGAAAATCTTTATTTTACTGATGAATATGAGAAAGATTTTATTGACTCTAAAGGTGCTGAACGCTGGAATTCGTATAGAGAGAATTGGGAAAAGTGTTCACGATTGGAAATTGAGACAAAATATCCTTCCCATTTAGAGCTTGAGTTGAATTATTCGTGTAATTTGAGATGTCCAATGTGTACCTGGTCTACGGAAACTACAGTTGAAAAAAAGGAAGATTGGTTTACTTTTGAAGATTATAAAAAATTAATAAAAGAAGCTGTATCACAAGGTACAAAATCTATTAGACTTTGTTACATTAATGAACCGTTAATTCGCCAAGATATTGATCAATTTATTAAATATGCATCTGACGTTGGAATTTTAGATGTTATAATAACTACTAATGGTACATTACTGACTAAAGAAATGTCGAAAAAACTAATAGAATCTGGACTCACAAAAATTAATATTTCATTAGATGCGGTAACTGAAGAAACATATGAAAAGATTCGTGTAGGTGGAAATCTTAAAGCTACAGTAAAGAACATTCATGATTTTATGGAAATAAGAAAAAATATGAAATCAAAATTACCAAAATTACGCTTAAGTTTTGTTAGATCGAAGATAAATGATCATGAATATGATCAATTTGTAGACTATTGGAAAGATAGGGTTGATAGCTTAGGTGCTCAAAGGTTATTAGACCCATTTGGTGATGGAAAATTTAAGGATCCTTCAAAAAAAGATGAGATAGCTTTAGAAAATACTCGACAGCCACCAAAAAAATTTCATTGTCCTGAACCATTTAAGAGAATGACACTAAGAGGAAATGGTGATGTCTTAGGGTGTTGTAGTTTTTATGCAGTTGATTTAGTTATGGGTAACTGGAAAAAAGAATCATTAGGTGAGATTTGGAACTCTGAAAAAATGAAAAAATTGCGTGAGATGCATAAAAATGGGGACTATTCTAAAAATCCTGCTTGTAAGAGCTGTATTGAAAATGTTTCATATATTTCAGATTAATTTTTTGAATTATTAAAATAATATAATTACAAATAATTTCTACTTTGTACTCATGGCCAAACTTAAACGAGATTCATGCATTCTCTTCGAAATTGCCAATAACCTTCTTGCATTCTTAAAATCTCCTGTTCTTGCAGCTTGAGACATAATATTTTGTATACCTACAGCCTCTGCTGGAGAAAAATCTTTTGTCAGTAATGCTGTAACCTTCGTTGCATCTTCTAAATCCAGTATGAATGATTCTAAATTATTATTGTATTGTTGTAGAATGAGGTCTTTGTATGTTATGTACCACTCTGAACCTGGATATGGTGTACAAATAAACGGAGTACTAACTATATTGTATTTTTCCCACGCATCTATCATTGTATTTAGTGTATCCCAATCTTCTTCTGGAAACATAATTATTTGATTTGGAATAGGACTAATTCCTGATTCTAATGTCCATTGAATACATCTTGCATTAGCTTCTAGTGTAGTACCTTTACCAAGATTTTTTAGTATTTTACGATCCCAATGCTCAAGACCATAATCCAAATAAGTAAAACCAATATCTTTCAAAGTTTTTAACATCTCTTTATTCACTAGACCAGCATGACTGGCACCTCCAAAATGTGGCCCATCACAAATTTTTGAATCATGAGGAACTCCTTTTTTTACACAATTTGGAACAAGATCCTGTTTCCATAATTCTTCCTTTATGCCTTTTAACCATGTAAATCCAGTTTGAGCATCATGAGCTACAACATTTTCATCAACTAATGCTATAAAATCAACAGGACTTCCAATACCATTGCCATTATCATCACTAGGAATTTCTAAATAATCATCCCGTAGATGTTTGATATATTTTGCAAAATATTCAGGTGAATGCTGCCTAATTATACTGTCTCTTCCAGGTCTACCTGTCACTGGTTCAGGTTTTCCATCTACAACTTTCATTTTTGTATTGGATGTAATTCCTAAATCCCAACAAAACCTACAAAGAAATGGACAAGATAAACTCATACATGCATCTAGTCTCTTTTGCGATGTCATTGATACTTCGCTCATTAATATACCAGAATTTTTGAAATAGATTTCAAGTGGTGCATATTTGTATGCTGGAAAAGGTAGCCAATCCATATCTGGAATTAATTCTCTTGGTTCAGAAAATTTTATTATTCCATCTTTACGATAAAAAATTCCTTTTACGTTTGAAGGCTCTTCATTTTTATCTATTACGGTTAAAAGTTCAGGCAGAGTCAAATACGCTTCTCCTACTACTCCATAATCAATTTCTTGTAGAAGATCCATCATATCATATGGTGTTGCAGTATAGAAACCTCCACCTGCAATTATCTTTGCATGTGGTTGTAATTGTTTACATCTTTTAACGGCTTGTCGAATATATCTATACGCTGTAATTAATCCTCCAATTGCAATAACATCAAACTCTTCTGCTGACAGAACTTGATCTAATCCTTTTGTTTCACCAGTTTCCATATTATCAATTCTAAATGCATTGGCATCATACAACTGAAATTTTACTTTAGGATGATCCCTTTCTAGTATGCCCATTAATTGAAGCATGCCTAATGGAACATGACGAGGTTCATCGAAATATCTTACTACTGGATTAATAAATAATATTTTCATTTCTGTTCTAATTCTAAGAACTTTTTAATATGTATATATTTTAAATCGGCAATATTTAGTATCCCCTCACTAGTTAGATTATAGGTATTATCCTTAATTTCTGAAGGAAGTTCACTCCAAATCTCTTTAAGCATTAAGAAATACGCATAATACACTGGATCTGCAATGTATACATTACCATTTCTTGGATTATTAACATGAATAAATTGTTCTTCAACTTTTTCTTGGTTTTTATCAAATGATTTCATAAGCTGGTTATAATATTGTGTATCGCTATATGGTGTATCATCACTCCACGCAAATTCTATTCCCATTAACCCAATTGGATTCCCTTTAAGTGCAAATGCTGTTAGAATGTATGATGCAGTTCCAACATTTCCTCCCATCTTTATAGATGTAATTCCATCTCTAAAGAATTCTTCTTCAGAATTATTTCTGAAGAATGGTTGAACCCATTTTATTTTAGCACCAGCATCAATACATTCCTTGACTACATTTGGATTAATTGATGTAGCTAGAATCACAGTTACACCTCGAAGAATTTTTTTAGATTTTTTATAAAAATTTGCAATTATTGGATCACCATCTACGGAAACAACATAGTCCGGAATACAGTTAATCTCGGTAAGCATTGATAATGCTCCATCACATGCCACAATGGTTATTTCATTTCTTTTTTTCATAATCTCTTGAAAGTTTTTTCCAAAAACTTTCTTGAAAGTAGGGCCTGCAGCAATTACTAATGTTTTAGACGATTTTATTTTAATTCCATTTAATGTATCGTTGAACCCATATTTTTTTTCATTATATTGTATATTCTCAAGCCACATAGGACCATGAATTTCTAATGTACTTTTGGTTATAATATCAAGAAGTTCATTATCAGTTATTTTCTTCATAGAACTTATCACCCCTCACAAATGCTATGCTTCCACCAAGATGTTTGAGTGCTTCTGTTTCAAATTCAGGTTCGTTTTTTGGTTCAGAGATTTCTACTTCAGGATTAACTTTTGGTTCATAATTACCACATAATAGTTTTTTTTTCATTTTTCTACTAACAATAACTTAATTTGTCTTTAATATAAGCTAATCAATAATTTTAAAAACTTATTCTGGATTCACTAATCCAGAATTTGCTAATAATTCACATAACATGAAATCATATTCTTCATCTATGTCTAAACTTTTTATTTTTGGCATTTCATGAACAAGAGTATTTTTTTCATCTATTATTTTTTTATTTTTTTCAAAAAATGATTTTCTTATTGCATATGCACCACCATTAGCAATCCATCTTTTTTTCAGATTTTGCCTCACGGAAAAACTTCCAGATAGATCAAGACATTCTCCAATATCATCAAAATTTTCTTTTTTATTTATTACCCATTCAGGATGTTCTGTTACTTCTTTTACAGTAATACAACTATTCACATGTGGATTTTTTATTAATTTTTCAATACACGTGTCAATATCAATATGTGATACAAACGGTGTAGTTGGTTGTATTAAAACAATAATAGCATCATCATCAAAAAGTTCATCGAATTTATCAATCACATCTAACAATACCAACTCGGAAGGAACATCTTCTGCTAACTCGGGAGTTCGTTTATGAAAAATTATTTCGTCATTAAATGAATTTGCAATTTTGAAATATTCTTCTGAATCAGTTGATAGTATAATTTTGTTAATCATCTTCGATTTACTGGCTGCTTTCACACCCCAACCTAACAGTGGTATTCCACCAAGATTTCGGATGTTTTTGTGGGGAACCCCCTTAGAGCCAGAGCGTGCAGTTATTATAGATATAATTTTCATTGTTGAAATTTTGTTATAGTATCATTTAAAATATCAATTTCTTCAGATATTTCTTCACTAGTTCTAAACTTGTGAATGTCCATCCAAAATGATTTTTTTATTATGTCTTCTACATTTTTACAACCATTCTTAGGCTTAAATTTCTTGAAGAGTGGAACGTTATAAAGAGGAATTGAATAACCTGAAGAAATTAATTTCCCAGATTTCATATTAATACCTTTTATATCTGATTTTTCATCCATTTCTAGAATATGCTTTCTGTTTGCTGTAAGTTTTTTTAAGAAAATTTCTCTATCAACACCAATTATTTTTTTGTCATATAAACAACCAATTACTAAAAATGAGTGTTCTACTTTATGGTTTATGTATGGTGGAATAATACCGTTTGGAAGTTTTTTTATTATTTGTTTAGCATTAGTTCTAAACATTTTCAGAATAGAATTGATTTTTTTTAGTTGTATTCTTCCAAATGCGGCTTGCGCTTCTGTCATACGAAAATTACTGCCAAAATAATTTTTTTGTTGGTAATATTCACCATGATTTCTAATTGCAGCTGCAATCTCAATTAATTCTTCATTATCAGAACATATCATTCCACCTTCTCCAAGTGTTGTAATATGTTTTGTTTCTTGAAAACTAAATATGCTCATTGCTCCAAAACTACCCACCATTCTTTGACCAACCCGAGTTCCCAAAGATTGACAACAGTCTTCTATTAAAAATTCAGTTTTTCCAAAATTTGATGGCTGTATTGCATTTCCTAACAAATGTGTTGGAACACATATCGGAGTGTGTATTTTAGGCTTCAACATACAGTATGATTTCTTATCAATATCTTCAAAAACTATTTTACCACCCACTTGAAGCGCAGCACTTGGATCAGCAGTAAAAGTATATGCAGGAAGATGGATATTTGGTTTTATTAATTTAGAATTTTTAGTTTTTTTACCATATTGAATAGCAGTCTTGAATGCAATAAATAATGCAGATGTCCCAGAGTTTACACATAGTGCATACTTCACACCAATGTATTTAGCAAATTCCTTTTCAAATTTCTGTACCTCTTCACCTCCTCTAAACTTTGTTGTAAATCCTGAAAGATATTTGCCGTTTTCTATGACATTTTTTACTGCTTCAATTTCCTTGTCGTTAAATCGTTTAGTCAAAATGTTTCATCCCCTAGTTTTAGATTTCTCCATATCAAATACATATTTCTCAAAAGTAGATAATGCAGATATAGCATCGTCAATATTGGTAGAGAGTGAAGAAATACTTCCATCCAAAAATTCTACAAATTCTTTATAGATTTTAGAAAAAAATGATTCGTTAACTTTTTTGGTGCAAATTAATTCCAAATCTTGATATCCTTCATATTTAGAAGATTCCTTTGATTTAAAGAAATTTAGAATTTGGCCATTTGATAAAATTTCTATCTTTCCTTTTGAACCCCAAAGATAGAAATCATAAATAAAATATGGTATATCTAATCTGTTTATCGTTGTTTTTTCTAAAATATTAAACCAATTCATTAAATCAGCAATATGAATACCGTCTCTAATTTGATTAATTTCTTTATTTTCAGCAGTTGTTGAAAAATAAAATGCTGCCTTTTTAATATGCCCAATGTCTTTAGATAATATGTGAGCTTCATTCCAAATCTCACTCCATCTCCTAGTATGGTTTACAACAATTTTGATATGAGGATTTTTTATGAGAGATTTTACTTGTTTGGCAGTATACAAATCTGGTGTTAATGGTTTTTCGCAAAATATAATCACAGACTTTTCTATATGGTTGAGATTTTCAACTAAAGAATTCAAAATCTCTACATGAGTTGAGTCAGGAGTAGAAATAACTATAATATCACAATCAATTTGTTTCTGATTAATTTTACTTGCAAGTTCTGAAAAATTATCAAAAACATGTATTTTTTTATATTTTTCAGTAAAAAGATCTCTTGCATTTTTCTCTGTATCACATACTCCTATTAATTGTAAATTTTTATTTTCTAATATAGCAGCAATATGACTTGCAGGTTGTTTTCTTTTTGGATCAATACCATACCTCATTCCGATTAAACCTAAACCAATCACTATCACATTATATTTTTTCATGGATAAACCTCACAAATTATTAGTAATAAATAGTATTGAATTATGTTATGTTGCATTCATTCATTATATGACTAAAATTAAAACATAATAAAATAAAAAAAGACGAAATTATTAATATGCAAGATTTTAGAGCAAATGTTAGAAAAATGATTTATTTGGAGATGCAATAAATGCGTAAAAAAAACACTAGTAATCTATCAGATATTAAAAAAGAATTAAAAAATAAAACAATCTTGTTGACTGGAGGAGCTGGAAGTATTGGAACTGCCCTGGCAAAACATCTTTTAGAATATCCAATTAAAGCTATAAGAGTTTTAGATATTGATGAATATGGGCTATTTAAATTAAAGCGTGACGTAAATGATCCAAGATTAAGACTTCTGCTTGGAAGTATTACTGATAAAGACAGAATCAACATGGCATGTGATAATGTAGATATAATCATACATGCCGCTGCTGTAAAAAATATTGAGATTTCAGAATTTAATCCGATTGAAACAATTGATGTTAACATAAATGGAATTGTAAATATTATAAAGGCTATAATTCGTAATAAACCAATTAAATTTCTAAACATAAGTACCGATAAAGCAGCAGACGCATCCACACTTTATGGAACAACAAAACAGTTGGGTGAGAGATTAACTAGTTGGGCTGGAATGCATGTTGAACATACTAAATTTGCCAGCGTCCGATTTGGCAATGTTATCGAAACTAGAGGAAATGTATTTGAAGTTTGGGATAAGGAGTTCAAAGATAATTTGCCTCTATCAATTACCAATTTATCCATGAAAAGATATTTTTTCCATATTGGTGAAGCTGTTGATTTTATTATAAAATGTATACCGCTCATAAATCAAGGAGAGATATTTGTGCCAAAAATGAAGTCATACAAAATAAAAGAACTAGCTAATAAAATATCTAAAAAACATAAGGTGGTAGGCTTAAGACAGGGTGAAAAAATGGATGAAATCTTAATTTCAGATGTTGAAAGAGATAATGCAGAAGAATTTCCAGATATGTGGGTAATTAAACACTATTTATCGTAGAAGATTATTTTCAGTGTTATAGTTTTATTCAAAAAAATCAGAAATTGATTCAACAAGATATGTTTTTTCTTCCATAGTCATATTCGGATAAATAGGAATTGTCAGTATGCATTGAGATATTTTTTCTGTGATTGGTAATGCACCATCTTTTATGCCAAATTTTTGGCGATAAAAATCAGTTAAATGAATTGGTTCAAAATAGATTTTTGAGAAGATTCTCTTATCTAAAAGATAATTATGTAGAGAGTTACGGATTTTTCTATCTGGCAGTTTAATTGTGTACATTTGATAAATATGATCATACCCAACAGGGGGAGTTAAAGGTGTAATTTGTGTAAATTTTGAGAGTCGGGCTGAGATATATTCTGCATTTTCTTTCCTCATTTTAATAATTTTATCAAGTTTTCCAAGTTGTGATATTCCTAAAGCTGCAGTTAAAGAAGACATCCTCCAATTATAGCCAAGTTCTATATACTGTGATCCTTTTGGGTCATTAAAATAATCAATTTGACTAATTCTGCCGTGTGAGCGAACCATTTTTATTTTTTCATAGATATCTTTAGAATTTGTCACTACTGCACCGCCCTCACCAGTAGTTAGTACTTTATTACCACAGAAACTAAATATTGTCGAATCAGAAACACTGCCAACTTTTTTCCCATGTACAGATGAACCTAATGCCTCTGCTCCATCTTCAATCAATAAAATATTATTATTCTTAGCAACATTATTAATTTCAAAAATATTACATGAAAGACCACCATAATCCATAGGGACTATTGCTTTCGTGGAACTTGAAATTTTTTCTTCAAGTAGTTCTGGATTTAATCCAAGTGTTGTTTCTTCAATATCTGCAAAAATTGGTTTTGCATTTACAAACATAACAGAGTTTGCTGTGGAAATAAATGAAAATGATGGTATTATAACTTCATCACCATCTTTGATTCCATATGCTAAATAAGTTGCATGTAATGCAGAAGTACCAGAATTTAGAGTTGCACAATAATCAACACCAACATAGTTTTTAATTGCGTTTTCAAATTCTTCAATTTCTGGTCCTAATGCCCAAGAAGAGCCCCTTTTGATTACCTTTGTGATTAAATTTACATCCTCGTCATCTGTATAGATTTTGTATAAAGGTATTTTCCAATTTTTCATATCATTATCTCTCTTTCAATATATATAATTTCTAGTTTATTAACACAAATCAACTGTAGTGTTTCTAGAAGATTTTATCATTTTCCATCTAAATTTTATGAATTGATAACTTTTGCTACTTTCATGATGTCTTTAATTTCATCATAATCAAAACTCACGTTATTATCAACGAAATCTTTAGTTTTATCAGAAGTAACATGGATTTCAAGGATTTCAATACCCTCATGTAATGCACGAATTGGTGCCTCAATTAAATTACAATGATTTGAAAAACCATCAAAATGTTTTAAAAGAGAAAAATCGATATCGTCAAGGCCGCATGGATATTTAGGAATACAATAAAGCCATTTGATCTGTGGATCATTATAAAATGAACAATTAACTGGAACTGTTTCAGAACTTATGAATATGTTCTTATGTTTTTTATAAATAGTTTGAAATAAATCAGTTTGATTTGATTGAATTATTTCACGACCATCAAATTCTCTTATTTTGTATCTAGAAACAAATCTATCTAAAAAATTAACAGCATCTGGATACATTGGAGTACAAAACCAGTTAATTCCAACTTCTTGAGAAATATCATTAATTTTTTCTATATTTTCTTTGGTAATTGATGAATTCATTAGTCTATTAGATTCAGGATGATTTTTTACCATCTCAAATGTAAATGCTTGAAATTTCACAGCATTTAATCCAAGTAGTTTTGATTCATTCATCATTTGTTTCACTAAGTCAAAATCCCCGTCCCAGTTCACTCCAATTTCTGCAACAATAAAGACCATATCGTATGATTGTTAGTTGCACATTTTAATTAAAGGATTTTTAATTAGATATATATGAAAATTATTTTCATTGGAGGAGTTAAATTTAGTTATGAAATACTCAAAACTATTCTAGAGAATAATTGGAACATTTCAGTTGTGTTCAGTTATGATGATTCTAAGAAGGAAAAAATTAGTGATTTTATATCTTTAGATGAACTTTGTTCAAAGTATAATTTACAAAATATTAAAATAGATAAAATTAACGCTCAAAACAATATTGAAATTATTAAAAAAATAGAACCAGACATAATACTAGTTATGGGTTGGTCACAGTTATTAAATTCTGAAATTATTTCTATACCTAAAATAGGTGTGATTGGTTCTCACCCTACCGAATTACCAAAATATCGTGGACGGGCACCCATTCCATGGTCAATTTTAAAGGGATTGAAAACAAGTGCGTTAACATTTTTTTTCATTGAAGAGGGAACTGATAATGGTGATATTCTTGATCAAAGATCTTTTAAATTGAGCTCAAATGATGATGCAACATCAGTTTATAAAAAAGTTGAATCTGTTGGAAAAGAAATGATACAAGATAATCTAACAAAACTTCAAAATGGAAATTATACAAGAAAAAAACAAGATGTTTCTAATTTTATAGAAAATTGGGAAAAACGGGGACCACAAGATGGAATTATAGACTGGTCAAGAAATTCACAAGAAATTCATACACTTATTCGTGCTACTACTCATCCATATCCTGGTGCGTACACAATTTTTAATGGGTCAAAATTAATAATTTGGGGTGCAGAATTCTCTAATGAACAAAGTAAGGGTATTGGCAAGATTATGCGTGTAAATAATTTTAATGTGAAAATTGGTACTGGTAAAGGTG
>Ga0257108_1000136_pt1 | contig 20926 bp, 17 predicted proteins | sample LP_taG_FD_190181 | JGI IMG/M metagenome (GOLD analysis project Ga0257108, IMG submission 190181) | Marine microbial communities from Northeast Subartic Pacific Ocean, Canada - LP_J_2011_P26_1000m | ecosystem: Environmental > Aquatic > Marine > Oceanic | place: Canada: Northeast Subartic Pacific...
TCAGCTCAGAGCCGTACTCGCTCGTCGCCGGTCTCAGAACAAGCCTGTCATCGACCCTGATGGTGGTAGTCGCACGCCTCAGCACGGAGTTCCGGCCGCGGTCCTATCGCATCAGGGCTACGGAAGCCATCAGGGTCGCAACTTCGCCTTCGCCGTTGCTACATTCTGATCATCAGGCAGTTCTTTCCGGGCCGATTTCAGTAGATCGTCCACCGCCTTCGAGCGGCCTATCCTCTGTAGAAGGGCACCGACGGGGTAAACCAACTTGGGACGGGCACCGAGATGGGGGCCGACTTCGTCGATGATGACGGTGGCCTGAGCGATATCCTTGGCGCGTGCCGCCTCCATCGCCGCCTTCACCTGAAGTGCCACCTTGCGGTCGGCCCATTTGTCCTGCTGAGCCCATGGCCAGTAGCTGTCGGGCTCAGGAGCCTTGGCACGAACAGATGGGATTACCGGGGGCGGGGGTATGGGCATGGGCTCCTGATCCCCGTCGACCGCTGGGGGTGTTGGTGGGACCGGGGGAATCAACGGCGGTGGCAGGTCGGTCGGCGGTGGTGGTAGATCTATCTCGGCCTTCGATTCGTCTTCCTCGGTCCGCCTCTCATCCTCTGATTCCGGTTCCGGTTCGGTCTCGAGCAGGGTGATCAACTCGGCCTTCTTGAGTTTGGAGTAGCCAGAGAGTCCGCGCTCGCTGGCCATTTGCTTCAGAGCTTCTACTGTCTGATCGGAAAGTGGGGAGTCGGGTTCCTCCTCGGGCTCGGGCTCGGTTTCCGGTTCCGGAGTTGATTCGGGCTCATGAGCCTCCTCGAAATCGCCGTTCGTGTCCGGTATCTCACTGGCCGAGATGACTTCAACATTTTCGGGTGCTTCGGCGGTGGGCTGCACGAGTTCGGTCTGCTGCGTCGGAATCGCCTCCAGCTGCTCCGGCTCGCTCTCTGGGACCTCGAACTTGGTGACGAACTCGGGAGCGTCCTCAGGTTGGAGTTCGTACTCCCCTTCCTCCTCATCAGACGGCTCTGGGAGGTCGACGGTCATCGCGAAGGAGGGTTTCTGCTTGGTCTTCACAGAGTCATCCTTGCCGTACTGCTCGACATCGATCGTCATATCGTCCATTGTGAAAGAGGCTTTCGACCAATCGATGACCTCGTTACTGTCATCATCCTCCATTTCTTCAAGAAGTTCGTCGAAGAGGTCGGTTGCGGCCTTATCGTCAACCGTCGCTTTCTGCTGGTGTGAGGCGATATTCAATTGGTAGGAGCAACGAGAGCAGGTCTCGGCGTCCTCGGGGTTGCTCTGCTGGCATAACGGACATTCGATACCGGCCTCCTCCTGCTTCCGCCAAGACTTGAATCGGTCGAACACCCCATGCTCCCTCCTAGATATCCAACCTCGCCGAAAGTCTCCGTATAATCTTCACCCGCCTATGGTCGTTGCCGTCGCCAGACGGTAATCGTGATGTGTCGGTGCGCTCGTCGCTGTGCGTGGCAGAAGACCCTGAAGAGCTGCCGGCACGCTTCAATCGCAGTCAGGACCATCACGAGGCCTACCTGAATTTGATTGGGTGGGAATTGGAAGATGAGTTGGCAACGACGGAGAAGCGGCTTCGCGAATGGCCTGATGGCAGGCTCGCAGCAAACGGAATCGCGCTGTTCAACTTGGTCGCGAAGACCGACGGCTGGCTGTTCGGGCAGCGTATAGTCAAACTGCTGAGGCGCGATCGCCAGGCCTTCGGTATGCATCGCTTCAGACAGGGTGATATCGTGATGCTCAGTCGCCACAATCCGCTGTCTGAGAAACCGGTAGAGGCGATAGTAAGCAACCGGACGCGCTTCTTCATCCGCATCGTCCTGCCTGAGGCGCCTACCGACCTGCGCAGGGGTACCTGGAGGATGGACAGGGGTGCCAACAAGGTGGCGCACGATAGGATGCGGGATGCTCTGAACTCGATCTTCGAGGAGGAGGGAGGAGTTCCGTTGCGCGACCTACTGCTCGGCTTGGTCCATGACCCCGCGGGCACCGCATCACTGATCCCCGAACTGAAGGTAGCGCGCTCCAGACCCACTTCTCTGGCACCCGATCTCAACAAGGCCCAGAGAGAAGCCGCACTAGCCGCTCTGGAGCGGCGTCTCACTCTAATCCAAGGCCCACCGGGAACCGGGAAGACCCATACCGGCGTGCGCATTCTCGAGGCTTGGGCAAAGCAGGACCTCGGAACCATCCTCGCAGTGGCTGACTCCAACGTTGCCGTTGACAACCTGCTCGAAGGGCTGCTCTCTCTTGGCATCCGGGCAGTGCGGCTCGGACAGCCCGTAAAAGTCCGGGAGAGCCTCAGAGAAGCGACGATGGATGCCCGGATGGAAGAGCACCCTCTGCGCCGCGATCTCGACCACTGGCTGGAGTCGAACGAGAAGCTCGGTCGCCGTGTCAAGGGCATGAAGGGCAAGGAGAAGGGGTTGACGTACCGCGAACTGAGTCGTGGTTGGAAGGAAGTTCGCCGGATCGAGTCGCAGATGCGGGACGACATCCTAAACCGTTCTCAGGTGCTGTGCTGCACCTGTATCGGCTCTGGGCACGAATTACTGGACGGCCGCAGGTTCTCCCGCGTTCTCATCGACGAAGCCACGCAAGCCACCGAACCTGCGGCTCTGGTCCCTCTGGTTCGCGGGGCGCGCCAGATTGTACTGATCGGGGATCATCGCCAACTGCCACCTACTGTGATATCGCAGCGCGCAGAGAACGGGGGGCTGAATCGCTCGCTGTTCGAGCGGCTGGTCGAGATGGGCATCGAGCCGCTGCTCCTGCGGACACAGTACCGAATGCACCCTGCGATTTCGGCATTCCCGAACGGGCATTTCTACGATGATCTGCTCGAGGACGGGGTGACTTCCGAGGATCGGCCGACGCCAGCAGGACTGCTCTGGCCCGACTGGGACATGCCCATCGCCTTCCTTCCGGTTACGGGAGGGGAAGTCAAGGCACCGGACGGAGCGTCGAAGGAGAACCCAACCGAGGCTGCATGGATCGCGCGTCTGCTTGAGGGTCTACTGGACGCAGGTGAGTTGAGGCAGAAGGATATTGGTATAATCACACCGTACGCGGGTCAGGTCAGGGCGATTCGAGACAGTGTCCCAGAGCGGTACGACGGGGTGGAGGTCCGCACCGTCGACGGATATCAGGGACGCGAGAAGGAGGTCATCCTGTTCTCCTGCGTGCGCTCCAACAGCGAAGGCAATGTCGGCTTCCTCGCGGACTCCCGGCGGCTCAACGTAGCGCTGACCCGCGCCAAGCGTGGACTGATTGTGATTGGGGATCCGGAAACGCTGCGCTGCGACGAAGACTGGTCGGCGTGGCTCGAGCATGTGCGGAGTCGTAAACTTGAGGCTTGGCACTTGCTCGGAATGGCCTGAGAGGATGCGCATGGCCGACCACGACTCACCAATCCAGTTGAATCGCGGTGGCGGCACCCTAGCCCAGCAAATCGTATCTGCAGAGGACGGTGGACACTGGCCGCTGCCAGAAGGTGCGATACTGGCTTCCGGGGTTAGGAGGGCCGTGGCCTTCACGGTGGATGTCGTGATAGTGACGACCATTCTGATGGTTCTAACGAAATCGCAAATCATCAACGCCTGGAATGTCACCCTGTGGACTTCTGCTGATTTCCATTACGCCCTCGCCCATGCCTCAGTCGTGCTAATCGCACACTGGCTGTATTGGAGGTTCACCGGACTGAGCTTCTCGCGCTCACTCGGGCAACGCATGTTCGGCATCGCCGTGGTTGCTGAGGACGGCTCTGGGATGACCAGTCGGATGTGGGATCAGAGGGCGCTGCGCAAGTTGCTCTACCTCCTGCCGGTCCTGAACTTGGTCCTTGGCGCCTACGATCTAGCGAGAATCTCACAACGACATACGCACCAGTCCAACATCGATCTGCATGTGGGATCCATCGTGGCGCATGCAGACTCGTTACCACCGGCGAGCAGGCGTCACATCAGGTAGGTGTTGGAATGCGGGATGCAGTGGAGTACGCGCTTTCAGGCAAATGCATCGTCTATCCGACGACGACCCAGCCGGCGCTCGGGTGCTTGCCTGAGCCGGCTGCCCTCGACATGCTGTACGAGTTGAAGCAGCGGCCTGCGGAGATGCCCGTCAGCATAGGTGTCACCAGTCTAGAGCAGGCCGCCGCGCTGGTAGAGGTGCCCCCCGACGTGCATAGCATTCTCGCAGACTTCCCGGAAGGTTCGCTGACCGTGGTTCTTCGGGCCCACAAGACTCTGGACGCTCGACTCGGGGGTGACAACGTGGCGATTCGAGTCGTCGCTCACCCAGTGGCCAAGGAGTTGCTTGCCATCACAGGCCCGCTCACGGCGACCAGCGCCAACAGGAGCGGTGAGGCCCCGGTTTCAGACTGTGACAAAGCCGCACATCTGCTGTCCGCCAGCGGTGAGGGCATAGGGAGTATATCTGGAACCTGCCCCGGAGGGATGCCCAGTACATTGATAGCGTGGTATTCTGTCTATGGTTCAACCGAGTTGAGCGATTCCGAGGTATTGAGAGAGGGAGTAGTTAGCAAAGAGGAGATTCTCATATGGTTGAGGAGGCGGATTTGAAGCAGTGGCGGGACGCCGGCCACGTCGCTCGAAGGACCATAGAGGGAATCAAGGGCGAGATTACAGCAGGCAAATCCTGGAATGAGGTCATTGACTCCGCAGAGCGTTTCATCAGGCGACATGGTGGGCACGCTGCATTCCCCGTTACCATCTCGGTGAATGAGATGGCTGCGCACTACACCACCAACACCGAACTCAAGCCACCAGAGGGATTTGAGGGTGAGATGATCTTCCAGAAGGGGGATCTCGTAAAACTCGATGTCGGGGTCCATATCAAGGGCGCAATAGCTGACAACGCGCTGACTGTCGAAGTGGGTGGTGGTGGCAATTACACCGAACAGATCCGCGCCGCTGAGGAGGCTCGTGACGCTGCCATCGAGAAGATGCATCCCGGGACTCAGTGGCATGAAATCGGGGCAGCGGCAGGGCAGGTTGCGAAGGATGCGGGCTTTGAGCCGATACGCAACCTCTCCGGGCACCAGCTCGAGCGATGGGACCTGCACGCTGGAACTTCGATTCCGTCGTATGCATGTGGTGCGAAAAACCCCAGTTTCAAGGGAGCCGCTGAGGTGGGCTGCATCTACGCAATCGAGCCTTTCAACACCACTGGGAAGTCAGGCATGGTGGAGAATGTCCCTCCTGCCACCTCCTCCAACATTCTGAGGGTCACGGGGGATGTCAAAATCCGGAAGGCGCTGGCTAAGGGAAAACTCAAGCCGCTCGGCGCGACTATGGCCCGTTACATCGAGGAGAGGTATAACACGCTCCCGTTCGCCGAGCGTTGGGCTTATTCACTGCTGCAGAAACCATTCCCCGGCGAAGACGACGAGTCGCTGCGCGCGAAATGGGACACACTGGTCAAGAAACTGATTTCGATCAGATTCATCGAGGTCTACGCGGCGCTGCGTGATGCCGATGGCGGAGACGTTGGTCAATTCGAGCACACCGTACACGTCACCGAAGGTGGTCCAGAGGTCCTAACAGTTCTATGATAGGCTCGCAATACAGCGTTTTGTCCCATGTTACGATAAAATCTCACAACGATTATCTAGCGTCGACTCCACTGGGTGCCCGTACGGGGCCGAAAGGTTCTCGCTGAGTGCATCCCATCCCCTCGCTTTTATCTCTCGCCCTGTACACCTGAATCGGGTGGCTGCGAGGCTATGCAAGTCCTATCTGCGTATACCTAAGCGGCAAAAGTTCCATTCGTGCCACCATCATCTCGGAGCGTGGAACCCCTAGATGAGTGGACCGTGGCCGAGCTCAAGGCCGAGCTCAAGGAACTCGGCGTCTCGAACAGTGGGAACAAGCAGGAACTGTACGAACGCCTACTGGAGTTCGAAGAAGAGGAGGGGGATGAGGATGGCTTCGACGCCTCCGAACTAGGCCGCTCGATAATAGGGGCTGTTGTGAGGAACCGCATAGCCTTGGGCGCTGTTTTCGCTGTCGCTATCCTAGTAGCTGCGGTGGCGTTCGCCGTTCCGATGCTGCTGGACATGATCCAGCCGGACAAGGCGGTCGAACCGGAGGTGCACATTTGGGAGTTCACGCTCGAGGAGAAGAACTGGACCGATGTCAAGAATTACTTCATCGATGATGACGCCACTGAGAGGGTCCCTGTGGTCGTTCCACTGCCGAACAACCTCTCGAGCGTCTACATAGGCGCTTACTGGCGCGAGGCTGACGAGCAGCCCGGCGGGATCATAGGCTGTGACGAGGTGACTGTGGAGGTGTTTACCACCGATGTGAACAAGACGAACCTCTACTCTCTATCCAATACCGATGCCGCTAGTTCGGACTGCGATGCCGATGGAACCGAGCCATGGGACCACATATGGTACCAGTATGACCTCGAGCTTCCCAATATCACCGGTTTCGAGGGCACCGAGGAGGAGGCGCTTGCTATCTGGGACACCTACACAGGAATAGGGACCGGTGAGTGGATAATCGACCTCACAGTGGACACTTACACCCTCTGGGGTCCAGTCTGTGACTGCGAGGATGGCGAGGACGTCAGGCTGACCGTTTCCTACATCGAGTACGATGTCAATATGGCAAAGGCGCAGCCCCCGACCGATGGGTAGTCACTCTGATTCGGCCGTGCTCGCAGAGCCATACAGAGTCACGGTGACTATAGCCGCCAGAACAAGGAAGACTCCGATGGCCTGGTTCTGCGAGTGGCCTTCCTGATGCAATATGAAATAACCCCAGATGAGTGTCAAAACAGGCTGCAGGAGGATGGCGAAGGAAGTGTGTGCTGCTGGTAGACGCGGTAGAGCGTGGGCGATAGCCAGCCAACCGGCTACCTGACATAGCAGTGCGAGCAGGATGAGCCAGCCGTGACCGGGCCAGGTCGGCTGCAATTCTAGCGGTTCTATGGCCATGCTACTGAGTGGGAGCAAGCCGAGTACGAGCAGCCCGAGGGCGGCGCCTACCGTGGCGTCCAATTGCACAGAAGATGATGGGGCCAGTTCCCTGTTCGAGTATCGGAACAGGATGAGGAATGAGGAGTAGAAGAACGCAGCCATCATGCCGAATACGACGCCTTTGACGGGGTCTTCGCCGTATGGCTCTGGATCGGCGAAGCCCGAAATCAGCGCCAATCCGATGATGACTACGGGAAGAGACAGCAGAATGGCCGGATTCGGCTTCTCTCCAAACAGCTTCCAAGATGCCAGGGTCACTATGATGACCTGTGAGTTGCCGATCAGCGTGGCGATGCCGATGCCGATGAAAATCATCGAACTGTGATACGAAAGCATATCGGGCGCGAGTATCAGTCCAGCGCCGAAGGCTGTCCATCGTGTGCGTGAGGAACGTGTGTCGGCCTTGCGGACGAGATAAGCTAGCAACGCAAGTGCTGGAAGCGCGTACAGCATCCGGAAGAACGCCCCGGTAGATGGATTGGTGTCCGAGTAGACGTAGAGCACAGGGGAGAACGAGATAGTCACAGCGCCAGCCAGCGCTATCAGCATGGTTCGACGGTCCGAGTCGGCCGACATAGCCGGCCACCTACTCTGATTCGCCGTCCACGAGCATCTGCTGGAGCTCGCCGCTCTCGTACATCTCCAGAGCTATGTCAGAGCCTCCGATGAGTTCGCCGAGAACGAATATCTGGGGCATTGTGGGGAAGTCCGACCACGCGCAAACCGAGGGGATTGCTCGGTGGTCGGAGAGTATGTTGACGGTGACGAACGGCTGTCCGAGCTGCTGCAGCACCATCGAGGCGCGGTTGGAGAACCCGCACTGCGGCTCCTCCGGCGTCCCCTTCATGAAGAGTACCAGCCTGTTGTTGTCGACTATCTCTTGCAACTCCTCCGGGGACCAGTTGAATTCTGCCATATCATCACTCCTTGTCCGGCCTGCGGATGTGCACCCCAAAGAACTCCACTTCTTCACCATGAGGGTCGAAAGCGGTGTCCCCGCTCTCTCCCGCTTGCTCGGGCGTCATGCACTTCAGGTCCAGTGCATGCACGATATTCTGCGCGATGTGGGGCTTGAAGTGGTTCAGGATCGGTCGCTGCCTCTGCAGCGGCCGCACACCCTGGTAACTCTCCGAAATCACCCTGACATGGAAGTGGTCGCCACTGCCATGCAGGTCGGATGCCTCGACCTCGGCGTCGGGAACGACCTTGCGGACCTCCTCGACCATCCACTGCTCTGTGACCATCGAGACTCCCCTCGGGGCTGAGTGCTTTGAATGCTCTCGGCGCTACTCGTCAAGAGCGGTGGTGATGGCAGCGAGGTTCTCGGCTATCGTGCCGCTGTCGTTGATTAGCCCTGAGCCCACGACAGCAATGTCGATCCCCCACTCTGCAATCATTGCGGCGTTGTGGTCCTTCACGCCACCATCTATCATCAGCTTGGTGGCACGCCCGCCGGCTGCAGACTGAGCATCGATGGCTGCGCGGAAGGCGCGCACCTTGTCCTCGACCTCAGGCATGAACTGCTGTCCGCCCTTGCCGGGGACAATAGACATCACCAGAACGAGGTCTAAGTCCTGTAGGAAGGGGAAGACATCCTCGGCTGGAGTGTCGGGGTTCAGCACGCAGCCGGCCTGCACTCCGGCGTCGTGCAGATTCTCGATTAGCGCGGGAAAGTCTCCTACGGCCTCAATATGGGCGATTACCATGTCCACACCGGCGTCGACGTACTGGTCCCATGTCTCCTCAGCGTTGGTAATCATGAGGTGACAGTCGATGGTGACCTCAGAGCCGAGTCGGTCCCGTACAGAGCGTATCAGAGCGGGGCCGAACGTGATTGTCCGATTGACGACCCAGTTGCCGTCCATGACGTCCATGTGAATCCAGCCTATGCCCGCGGCGACCGCTTCCTCCAGCGTCTCGCCGAGCCTCGAGAAGTCGGCTGTGAGGATGCTCGGCGTGACTTCCACGGACCGTCGGGGGTGGCTTTCGGTTCTCAATCCCTCGGGCGGGGATAGTGTGTCTGCTCAAGACACAAATTGATAGGATGCGGATGCGGCGAGGGAGACGCAGGTGAGTTGATGGGCAAAGTAGTGACAGCGAGTGATGCTGATTTTGATGTGGTGACGAGCAGTGACGAGTGGGTTCTAGTGGACTTCTGGGCACCTTGGTGCGGCCCATGCAAGATGATTGCGCCGGTGCTTGAGCAGATAGCCGGTGAGCGCGAGATGACTATCGCCAAAGTCAACACCGATGTGAATCAACTCTCACCTGGGAAATACGGCGTCAGGGGGATACCGAGCCTCATATTGTTCCATAACGGCGAGGTCGTAGATCGGATGACCGGGGCCATGCCGAAGCCGGGCATGGACAGCTGGCTCGATCGTCACATGGCCTAGTCGGCTGCCTCGCGCAGCCTCCGAGCTCTCTCGTCGTGCGGCGCGCCGACTTCCCTGAGCAGTCTGGCGCGCAGCGCCTCGTGCAGCCACATGCCATCCGCGAGTTCCAGCATCAGGCCGCGCTCGAGCAAGTCTGCTGGCGGTGGGCCATCGGTGCCGGCTGCTGCGGCCAGAGTAGCCCATGGGACGGGTCGTTCGGCTACCGCAAGGAGAGCCAGCATCTCTCGGCGGTCCTCGGGCAGCACATCGAGGATCTCCTCGTCGAGGAAGCGCAGCCAGTCCTCGTGCAGGGTTTGGCCGTACAGCTCCAGCAACTCAACGGCCAGCGGGTGCCCACCGGTGACGCGGTGAATCTCCTCGGCTGGCGCTTCACTCGGCAGGTCTAGCGAGTCGATCCATGCTGAGATCTCCTCGAGGGATAGGCCTGAGAGGGGAAGTTCGGCCACGCGCCCACGCGTGTGCACATCGCGCCTGTCGTAGAAAGCGAGGTTGGTCCTAGAAACCAGTAGCAGTCGCATCGGGGAAGCCTCTGCGACCTGCAGCAGCGCTCCGAACAGATGCGCGCCGTCGGAGCCGATGTTATGAACATCGTCGAGTATCACCAGAATCTCCTCTGAGACCCCAGCGCAGCGTCCCTCCTCATCAAGCAGGTGGGCTATCAGTCGCCGGCGATACAGATCCAAGTCGAGGCGCGCGCCGGGCTTGAGCGGGAGCGCCTCGAGGATGTTGTAAGGATCCTCTGAGTCGTCGTCGGGGCCTATGCCTAGCCTGTGCAGCAGGCTCGTGGCGATTCCCAGTGGGGAGTCCCAAGGCTGGCACGGGTAGTACATCACCGCAAGTTCAGGCTTGTCGGCCAACAAACCGTCAAGCCAGTAAGAGGCCAGTGTGGTCTTGCCGCAGCCGGCAATGCCGGAAAGCACGAACATCGGCGTGTCAGAGGCGTGCCAGTCATCCAGCCCCTGCTTCTCCGCCGACCTGCCGTGCACCGTGCGCGTCTCGGGCGGGCGCGTGTGATAGGTGGAGTGCGCACCCGTCAGCATCGAAAGTGAGCCTGGAGTGGATGTGTCGTCTGGTTTGACGATGGCCCCGAAGCGAATGTCGCCGAAGTTCAGCACGCCCTCGTGCTGGGAGTGCATCAGGACCTGTAGTAGCGTCAGCCCGGTCTGCAGCCGCGCTGCAGCCTCGTCGGCTCGGACTTCGAGCAACTTGCCGTCTCGGCTGCGCAGGAGGATCTGGATCGAGCGCAGGTCCGCGATCCGCTCACGTGCCTCTGTGCGTCCCTCATCTGTAAGCTGCCATGTCTTCTGACGGCGCTCGTCCCCACGCACAGTGCGGGTATGCTCAGTGACCCAACCATTGGACATCAACTCGCGCATCGAACGGGATACGTTTGGTGGATGCAAGGCGCATATCTCGGCTATACCGGGCCGGGTCATCTCTTGGGTGACGAGATAGTGGTCCGCTTGGTGGTCCTGCTCCCACAGGTGGAGCAGGATGCGGTCCGCTACTGGGACGTTGACGCTGGCGTCGCTACGTGCCATGGGTTCGTCGGAGCCTCCTTTTGCGCATCAAGCGTTCGGGGCTCTGAGCAAGGCCTCACTCTTCGATGGAGCACTGAGGATATGCTTCTTGCATCGGCGGTAGGAAGAGGTCTGCGCAGTCACGGGCGACTGTGGACAGGCTCAAGATGCTCGAAGGGCCAAGGCTGATGGTCACAGGCATCATCGATACGGGGCTGGGGGCATAGTCCTCACCCGTCTGGGTGATTATCAGATGGATTCCATCCCCTTCGGGGATGATTACGTCCATTCCAAAGAACTCCATCTTCGCAATCACCGTCTCTCCGGGGGTCATGATCTCACCCTCACCACCTCCGGCATGGAACCTCAGGTCCATGACGGCATGACCCAGATGCATGCCGCTGCTTGCTTGGACCATCTCCACGAAGAGATGCCCGCTGGTTGCGAAAAGAGAGATCGTGGCCTCGACGTGGAAGGTCGGGTTTCCGACTATTCTGGTCTCGTTATCGAACTCTGGACACTCGATCATCAGGTTCGAGGTCGGGGTAATCGTATTGCCGCCGCCTATCACAGAACAGGCGTCCATGTCGAGATTGAGCCATTCTTGGTCTTCGGGGGGATAACTGGGTTCGACTCTCCATCCTCCCATGTTGTCTTGGACCTCGGCAACCAGCCTCGGCTGAGGCCCCTTGTCCTTGAGATAGAAATTGAACCACTCCAGCATATCATCGGCCCAGTCCCAACGCAGTGTGTAAGGGAAGGCCTCGGCGCCCCGGCCGCTACTCAGACCCTCATGACCGCTCCTGCGGTCAGGGTAGTCATGACCCCACTGCCCGTAGAGCCCCTTGACCTCGAAGCCGGCTTCCAAGAGGGTGTTGTGCACAGGGAAAGCCATGTGAGGGTCGACGTTCCAATCCTGTAGACCGTGGATGATGTACACCGAGCCGTTGTAGTTCTGCAGAGCCCTGGTCAGGAAGTGGCGCTCCACCCAGTAGTCGCTGCCAGTCCAAGCGAGATTGTCTCCGGTCAGATAGGCCCCGACTCCAGCATAGTATCCCTCGAAGTATCCCTCGCAGGCGTTCTGGGCGTCCTCCAGATCGCCGTCCAGCCCAAAGCTGCCGTAGACGCCATTGTGCATGATGGCGCCACGTGCCTCCATGCTGCCGTTGCGCCACATCAAGTCATGGACGCCAATGAGTCCGGACATCGGCACGATGGTCTTCAGGTGATCCGAGCCCATTGCAGCTGCTTCCCACGGTGTGGAGCCGTCGTACGATTTCCCGATCGCAGCGACATTGCCGTTCGAGAACGGTGCCTCTCCGAGGTACTCCACAGCAGCGTGAATCCCCTCTTGCTCGTCGAGCCCCATGAGATCCATGCAGTGATTCGACTCTCCGGTGCCGAACACCGACACCTGAGCAACGCCGAAGCCGTGCGGCACGAAGTTCTCAATCAGGAACCGGCCAAGTCTGCCCGCTGGGGTCAGAGCGTCGACGTCCCCGTCGTCGTAGTACGGCCCGATCTCGGCGATCACAGGGACCTGACACTCCTCAGGCACCTCTGCCGCGTCCATGTCGCATCCCTCAATCACAGGGAGCCACAGACCCATGTGGACCTCAGCGCCGCCGGTGACCCCAGCACCGCCATCACTTGCGACGATCGCGGGGACGGGGACGTAGATCGATCGGACTGCGTCGACACCGAACGAGCCGTTCCACGAGACTCGACTGAATACATCGTCATCCTGATAGAACTTGTTCGAGCGGTCCTCGACATCTGGGAGCCAGTGCTCGTACTCCGGCTCTTCTTCCGAGCCCTCCTCGAAGCTGAAAAAACCTGAGAGGCTGGCGGATATCAGAATGGCAACTACAACTACGGTGAAGGCAGCGACGGAGAAGGGTTTGACAGGGGATCCAATCTTGATTTCAGCGGTGAATTCGGCTTCACTCATCGATAGCAGCCTCCTGACTGTTGAATTAGGGGCATCTCTTGACTAATTCAAGGAATCTAATTCTCGTTGGGCTCAGGTAGTGTTTGGTCAGATTCAAGAGATTGGGGCCACAGGGTCTGGTGTGGACGACGATACGCGAGCGAAGCTGCTCAGCCTGCAGCGCATGGAGGCTACCGAGGCGGAGGTGTACCGAAGGCTCGCCAAGATGCAGCCTGACCCTGTAAACCAGTCCATCCTCAATGGGATAGCGCTCGAAGAGGAAAGGCATGAGGCAGTCATCGCCAAGATGACTGGAAAGCAGGTCAAGGCTGATGCGAGCAAGGTACGACGGCAGATTATACTGGCGAAGTTGTTCGGATTCACCTTCTCTGTCAAGATGATGGAGGCGACCGAGCAGGATGCTGCTGCCGAGTACCGCGAGCTGGGCCTCTACGAAATCGCAGAGGAGGAGGAGGCTCACGAGCAGAACATGATCGGTATGCTGGATGAGGAACGCCTGCGCTACTCGGGAAGCGTGGTGCTGGGGATGTCCGACGCGCTGGTCGAGCTGACAGGGGCGCTCGCCGGCCTCACCTTCGCTTTGCAGAGCCTGCAGCTGGTCGCGCTCGCAGGGCTGGTCACCGGCATCGCTGCCGCGTTCAGCATGGGAGCGTCAGAGTACCTCTCCTCACGCACGGAGAAGAAAGCGGAGTCTGCGGTCAAGGCCGCGTTCTTCACTTGGCTGTCATATCTTGTTACCGTATTTCTTCTGGTCGGGCCTTACTTGGTCTTCCAAGCCGACAGTCCGGACTTCCGGGGCTTAGAGCCGCACGTCCAAGCCCTGTTGTGCACCTTCGCTATCGGCCTGCTAATCGTGGCCGTGTTCAACTTCTACGTGTCTGTGGTCGAAGAGGTCTCGTTCAAGAGTCGCTTTTTCGAGATGGCTGGAATCCTCGCCGTGGTCAGCCTGATCTCGTATGTCATCGGAATAGCCCTCAGAGGCATGCTCGGAATCGAAGTCTGAGTTGTAAACCGGCTCCGTAACCTATGTGTCTGAGACCGCTCTCGCGGACTCATGGATGCGTACGATGAATTACTCGAACGACTGAAGGATATCGACATTATTGGCCAAATCGGTGGACTGGTGGGTTGGGATCAAGAGGTCCTGATGCCTCCCAAGGCCGCGGCACTGCGCGCCGAACAGCTGTCTTGGATCTCGAAGACCGGTCACGTACGACTGACTGATCCACGCATTGGGGAATTGCTGGAGGAGCTTGAGTCCGGTAATGGCCTGGACGAGGTTCAGGCCGCCAATGTCAGACTTGCTCGTGAGTCATATGACAAGGCCACCAAACTGCCCACCGAGTTCGTAGCCGAGATGGCCAAGCACCGCTCGAAGGCGCAGATATCGTGGACCGAGGCGCGAGCCAAAGACGACTTCTCCATATTCCGCGACGATCTTGCCAAGGCAATCGACCTCGCCCGACAGAAGGCGGACTACTTGGGCTACGACGAGTTGCGCTACGATGCGCTGCTCGACCTCTACGAAAGTGGTCTGACGGTATCCAGAGTTGATCCTCTGTTCGCTGGACTGCGTGAAAACGTGGCGCCCCTGATCAAGGCGGTCGTCGAGAGCGGTAACCGGCCCGACATGTCGTGGGTAGAGGGGAATTCCTGGGGGCAGCCCGGACAGGAGGCTCTTAGCCAGGGGGTTTCCGAAGCCATCGGCTTCGACTTCAGTGCCGGTCGCCGCGACGCATCGACCCACCCGTTCTGCGGTGGGTCGAACCCGGACGATGTTCGCTGGACGACGCGTTACAACGAGTCCGACCCGTTCGGCTCGCTCTACGGCTCGATGCACGAGACCGGTCATGGGACTTACGAGCAGGGGCGCCGGCGCGACCTCGACTTCCAGCTCGCCGGTGAAGCCAACGGTTTGGGCGTCCACGAGAGCCAGAGCAGGTTGTGGGAGAACCAGATCGGGCGCTCTAGGGAGTTCTGCGAGTGGGCCCTGCCGCTGTGGCAGCAGCACTTCCCTGAGAATATGAAGGGAGTCAGCGCCGAGGCGCTGTGGCAGGCGGTCAACCTCGTCGAGCCGAGCCTGATACGGGTCGAAGCCGACGAGGCCACCTACAATCTCCACATCATGATCCGTTACGAGATCGAGAAGAGGCTCATCGCGGGTGACCTCGAAGTCGACGACCTTCCAGACGCCTGGGACGACATGTACGAGGAGTTTCTCGGTGTCCGCGCACCCAATCGAGCCCTCGGCGTGCTACAGGACATCCACTGGTCCATGGGGGCCTTCGGCTATTTCCCCACCTACACACTGGGCAATCTGTACGCAGCGCAGTTGCTGGCCACCGCACGCAATGATCTTCCCCACCATGACAAGCAGATTCAGCGCGGCGAGTTCGCACCATTGCTCGCCTGGATGCGCGAGCACGTGCACCAGCGCGGCAGCATACTCGAGCCGGCTGCCCTCATCGAGGAGGTGACCGGCTCGCCGCCCTCTCCGGATGCCTTCGTCGATTACCTGCGTGACAAGGTAGAGCTGCTCTACGGTGTCTCAGCCTGAACGACTCGCCTACGCGAAAGCCCGATAGCGCAGCGTCGTGGTGTGAAGCCATGACTGGTCATACCCTGGGGTCTCTGGCATCGCTCGTGCGCGAGCTCGGCAGCGCCTGCACGGTGCTGCAAATCGCCGGTAATGATCTGCTGGCCGGCTCTCAGGAAGGGGTGCTGGCATGCTGGTCGGTAGATTCCGGGGCAGAGAGATGGAGGATCGAGGACGAAGGCCCAGTCTCCGACCTAGTCATCGACGGCGGGCGTGTCTACGCCTCGGCCTCGGTCAGCCTGCGCGCGATAGATATCGGTACTGGCGAGGTTCTCTGGGACCGCGAGCTCGAGGGGGCCAGCGACTACGTCCAAGCCTGGGAAGGCAACATCTGGGCGGCGTCTTCGGTCTATGAGATCGAGATCTCCGACTATATCGAGGCGACCGTATGGAGATTCGACGAGTCGGGAGAACTGCAGGAGCGCTGGACTGAGCCTGAGCGCCCATGGCACTTCGGACTGCATGATGACGGAGGTGTTCTACTCGGTCTGGGCAGGCCTCGCTGCGGGTTCATGAGGATCAGGAGCGGAGAGGCGGCTTCGCATCACCCGATTGAGGGAGACAGCCCGGTCACAGTCGGAGCCTGTGGGGCCGACGGGCGCTTCCTGTTCGGCCACTCCGACGGAAGGGTCAGCACAATCCTGGGCTCCGAAGCGGAAACCTTCGGCGAAGATGCGTCGCCGGTTCGTGCCATCACCGGTCACAGCGACAGTTGGATTGCCGGTCAGGAGTCTGGTCTGATCGTCTCAAGCCGGGGTTGGACCGCTTTGGTGCCCGGCTCGGTGGATTCGCTCTCCATGGGGCCGTCGATCTCCCAAGGTGAAGCCGTATGGGCATCCTCCTGGAAGGAAGGCAGCGCAAGAATCTCGGTACTGGACCCGGATGGAGGCGGTTCACTGCTAGATCTCGAGCACAAACACCAGATCAGGCACATCCAAGCTGGTATTGGGAATGTGGCCATAGGGGACTCCGCAGGTCGGATTCACTTGATTGAGGCAGGAGTTTTGGCGAGGCGTGCGGAGGAGTCGTCCGATACTGCATCTGACGACGAGCGTCGCAGTCGCCTGATGGAGCGCCTGAGGCAACTCCGGAGCGCCTGATTTTCACTAGAAGTTAACACCTTCAGACCTCCGTTTCCGGTGGACTGCTAAGGTTTAAGTGTCTGAACCATTCCTGTTACTTTTGCCGCTCCTGTGGAGTGGTGTGGGGGCGCTTCGGCGCGACCCGCGGGCCACAGAAACCGAGCCCCGAAAGAGGGGCGGCGGAACCCGGGATCCGGAAGGAGAACGGGGAAAAGTCGGAACGCCTAGTGGGCGGGAAGACGGCGGGAGAACGAAGCGGACGAGAGTGGAGAGAACCGGAGAGAACTGGACGAAAGGAAAGGGAAGGAAGGGGAAGGAAGCAGGAGGAAGCTGAGGGGAAGCTGAGGAAAACGTAACCGAACTGGAAAGAACTGGACGCAAGGAAGGGGAAAGAAGGAGAAAACACAACCGAGGCAGAGGAACCATCCCGAGGAGATACGCGCGGACGAGAGTGGAGAGAACCGGAGAGAACTGGACGCAAGGAAAGGGAAGGAAGGGGAAGGAAGCAGGAGGAAGCGGTGTGGGGAACGAAGTGGAGAGAACCGGAGAGAACTGGACGCAAGGAAAGGGAAGGAAGGGGAAGGAAGCGGAGGGAAACACGAGGGAACAAGGGCGGAGAGATCCGTGGAGGAACCTGTATCGGACCGTGGAGAGAACCGGAGAGAACTGGACGCAAGGAAAGGGAAGGAAGGGGAAGGAAGCGGAGAACGCGAAAGGGGGGGCGACTCCCCTGAGAGAGAAGATGAGCGAAGTGGAGAGAACTGGACGCAAGGAAGGGGAAGGAAGCGGAGCGCGACGAAGGGACCCTAGAGGTCCCGGAGGAGTCTACCCGGGGAAACCTGGGCCTTAGGGCCCGGGGGACATCCGGACCCTGCGGAGTATGCAGGGGGGGAAGCTCCCCCATGTGCGGAACCCCCTGCTGCTCCCACCTGTACCGCCAAATACGTCATCGGCCCTCCTAGTTATCATTACAATCATTGCGGAGCGTTTCGCTACCTTTGAGCAGATTTCGAAGAGGGGGGAAATCGCCATCAGTCACGTGGCCCTATCATGTCCTCGGCCCGGACCCAATGGGTGAACTGCTCGTCACTCAGAAGACCCAGTTCGAGTGCGCTCTGGCGCAGAGTGGTGTCCTTGGCATGGGCGTTCTTCGCGATCTTCGCGGCGTTGTCGTAGCCTATGTGCGGGTTGAGGGCGGTGACCAGCATCAGCGAGTTCTCCAGGTGCGTGGCTATCCTGTCCTGATTGGCCTCCAGTCCGGCAACGCACTTGTCGGTGAACGAGCGACAGGTGTCCGAGAGCAGCCTGACGCTGTGCAGGAAGTTATGTATCATCATCGGCTTGTACACATTGAGCTCGAAATTGCCCTGGCTGCCCCCGACCGAGATGGCCGTGTGATTGCCCATCACCTGACAGCACACCATCGTCATCGCCTCGGCCTGAGTGGGGTTGACCTTGCCCGGCATGATGCTCGAGCCGGGCTCGTTGGCTGGCAGGGAGAGTTCCCCGAAGCCGCAGCGTGGCCCCGATCCGAGCCACCTGACGTCGTTCGCGATCTTCATCAAAGAGGCTGCTAGGGTGTTCAGAGCCCCGGAGGCGGCCACGAGCGCGTCGTGGGCGGCTAATTGGGCGAATTTGTTCTCCGCGCTGACGAATCCCAGACCGGTCTTCTCGGCGATTTGGCCCGCGACCGTGTCTGCGAACTCCGGATGGGTGTTGAGGCCAGTGCCGACCGCGGTCCCCCCGAGCGCCAGCTCGAGCAGGTCCCCCATCGCGCTCTCGACGCGGCTGATGGCGGCATCGAGCATCGAGACATATCCGCTGAACTCCTGTCCCAGAGTGAGCGGGACGGCGTCCATGAGATGGGTCCTGCCGATCTTGACGATGCTCCTGAAGTCCCTTGACTTGCTTGCTAAAGCACTGCGTAAATGACGTACTGCGGGCAATAATCGATGGTTGACCTCCTCTGCGGCGGCGATGTGCATGGCCGTCGGGAAGGTGTCATTGCTGGACTGGGCGCGGTTGACGTGGTCGTTCGGGTGGACGGGGGTCTTGCTCCCTACAGTACCGCCAGAGATCTCGATCGCGCGGTTGGCGATGACCTCGTTGGCGTTCATGTTGGTATGGGTCCCAGAGCCTGTCTGCCAGATTCTCAGCGGGAAGTGCTCGTCCAAGGAGCCAGAGATGACCTCGTCGCAGGCAGAGGCGATCAGCGAGCCGATGTTCTGGTCCATCTGGCCCAGTTCGACGTTGGTCTCGCACGCGGCCTGCTTGAGAATCCCGAAGGCTCGTATGACTGAACGCGGCATCGTGTCCTCACCGATGTCGAAATTGAGCAGTGACCGTGCCGTCTGGGCCCCGTAATACCTGTCTGCCGGGACTTCGACCTCTCCCATCGTGTCCTTCTCTATCCTGATGGCATCGGGTTTCGCCCTAGCGCTGCGAGCTGCTGCTGCTGGCTCCCCGGTGCGTTCCTCGGCCTCCGAATCCAGTGAATCCTGGATCATTCTCGAGATGGTCGCCGAGCGTCCTTTCTCTCGGCCCTTGCCGACTCGCCTGTCAAGTCTCTTTGCGAGGTTCTCTGGTATGCTTATACTGACTATCCTACGGTCTCCAGCACGGTGTTTGGCCATATTTCGCATCGCGTTAATTGGTTATTAATAAAGTCAGGCTATCGAGTCTCAGTGCATCGTATTGTTTGATGACTATTCACGATATTGCGGCTAGATTCGCTTGATGTTGATGATTTGCTGGGGCTCATAGGGTCGATCACCGGGCTTGATATCGCAATTCTCGATCCTGAACACGTTCTCCATCCCTTCGATGACCTCTCCGAAGACCGCGTGGTTGCCGTCGAGCCAGGGTGTGGGCACGGTGGTGAGGAAGAACTGCGAGCCGCCGGTGTTCGGGCCCGCGTTGGCCATCGAGAACAGCCCGGGGCGGTCGTGGCGCTTGGCCAGGGCGGATGGCTCGCATGGAATCTTCCATCCCGGACCTCCGGTACCGGCTCGGCCATTGTTAGGATCCCTTGAATGAGGGCAACCTCCCTGAATCATGAAGTCCTTGATCACTCGGTGGAAGTGCTGGCCATTGTAGAACCCGTCATCGACGAGCTTGAGGAAGTTCCCAGTGGTCTCTGGGCAGTCCTCGGTGTACAGTCCGATTAGTATCTCCCCGGCGCTGGTTGTCATCCTGACTACGGTAGGCATGGAGCCGGGAGCGCTCACAGGCACAAGAGCATATGCGTGCCGCCCTAAGCCTAATGATGGTGCCCGTAACTGGCCCGATGTGAGTACTGCTAGCGACTACGACTGCCCCAAGTGCTCGAGGAAACTGAGAGTGGAGTCAGCCAAGGAAGTAGATGGCGTCGACCTGCTGGTATGCACCGGTTGCTGGGGCCTCGCAGTACAGGCCAAGACGATGCAGGGAATAGTTCCCGACGAAGTGCGGGAGAAAATCGAGAACATGGGGGTCAAGCATCCAGAAGGGCGCAGTTGCCCGGTTTGCCCCTCTACGATGTTGGAGATAGAAGTACCCAAACCATTCGGATCAGAGGACCGGGCGAGCGAGCACGACGTGAAGATTGACATCTGCGGGGACTGCGCCACGACCTGGTTCGACGCAGGCGAGCTCGACGCCCTGAACGGCATCAAGCCGAAGCTGCGCAAGGTGGAGATGGAGGATAGCGCTGACAAGATAACGGCGGTTGTCGACGACTCGGGTTTCTCAGTGACGTCGAGGAGGGCCGCGGGGGTTTTCCTAGCACTACTCGGGTTGATGTTGATGGGTTCAGGTTCGGGTGCCTGCTGGTTCTTGATATCGCTTCTGGTAGTCATAGGAGGGGCAATCCTTGCCGCTACCGTGGCCCCGGAGACCGGACTTATGATTTGGACCTGCAGCCGCTGCGGCCTCGACCGGACGATTGGGTGGACATGTCAGAGAGCGGGTTGCGAGGCCCCCATCTGCACCACCTGCAGGTCCGTGGGCGACGACCCGGCTGAGAAGTACGTGAAAACTCTGGGCGGCGGGGCCCTGCTCGTGGCAGGAGGAGTACTTGGGATAGGCCTCTTTCTAGCCACCGAGGGGCATGGAGGCGAGCTTGGCTTCGATTTAGCCGGAGGTGGGTGGGGGTTGCTTTCCGGCGACGATGAGAAGAAGGATGGTTTGCTGGTATGCAAGGAATGCCAAAAGGAGATGGGTGCCCTTCAGTTCGCCGATTCCGATGCTCGCACAGAAAGAAAGGCACGGACTGAGAAGGAAAAGAAGACGGCGGCAGGGGGGCCTTGGGATGTTGTCGATTCTTTCGCCGAGGGGGTGAAGGATGCGGAGTCAAAGAGTGCTCAGC
>Ga0257108_1000143_pt1 | contig 20626 bp, 20 predicted proteins | sample LP_taG_FD_190181 | JGI IMG/M metagenome (GOLD analysis project Ga0257108, IMG submission 190181) | Marine microbial communities from Northeast Subartic Pacific Ocean, Canada - LP_J_2011_P26_1000m | ecosystem: Environmental > Aquatic > Marine > Oceanic | place: Canada: Northeast Subartic Pacific...
TGGGTCGGATCACAATAATTGATCTTATCCGTATGCGCTTGAGAAAGATACCTCCCCGCCTTATTGTGGATGGCATTATTAATCTGCACAAGGCTGGATTGGAACAAGTTTCCACTCATATGATGGAAACACATTATCTTGCCGGAGGTAACGTTGCAAACGTTGCTTTTTCACTGATTGCAGCGAACAAAGCCAATATCCCACTTGACTTTGAAACTTCCACGGCTATTGATCTCGCTGGCCGAGATATAAAAACAGCCGTTGAGACATCTGTATACCCCAAAGTGATTGATGCGCCCGCCACGGGTACTCTCGCGGCGGTGGCTAAGGATGGCATTGAGGTTAAGGCCCGCGCACGTGTTACCGTGCGGACAAATATTCCCGGTCTTGTAGGAGGTGCCACCGATGAAACGATTATCGCCCGGGTTGGCGAAGGTATTGTCAGTGCCATCGGATCTTCCGATTCCTACAAGAAGGTGCTCGAGAATCCCGATTCAATCTCAAAGTTTGTGCTGGAAAAAGGTTTGGATGCAGGTACTGCTTTCGAAATTCTTAGTATTGACATTGCTGATGTGGACGTGGGTAAAAATATTGGTGCCCACCTACAAGCTGATCAGGCCGAAGCAGATCTGCAGGTGGCTCAAGCCCGTGCTGAAACCAGACGCGCAATGGCGGTGGCGGAGGAGCAGGAAATGAAAGCGCGTACTCAGGAAATGCAAGCTAAAGTTGTTGAATCAGAAGCGGAAGTGCCATTGGCAATGGCCCAGGCGTTTCGTGAAGGAAAGCTGGGTGTCTTTGATTATGTGAATATGCGCAATATTCAGGCGGATACAGATATGCGGGAATCTATTTCCGGCGTAGAAGAGACAAAATCTACTGAACCGCCACCCGATCGGAACGACGACTAAATGGAAGGCAAAGGCTACTGGTTATTTTTAGCGGCGATGTATTTTCTGATGTCATTGATGAAAAAACGGAAGCAGAAATCAGCACGCCGCATGCTAGATCAAGATGAATCGGTTCAGGAATCTGACCAGCAGTCAGGCCCTTTTCAATCGGAAACTCTGCAAGGACTATTCAACGAAATTAAGAATTTTGGTCAGGATATTCTTGAACCAGGTGCAGATGAAATCGATAATTATGAATTTGAAGAACCAAGAGACACAGATGAACAACCAGAAATAATTGACGAACCGGAACCAGTCCAGACCGCACGTGCTATTTTTGAGGATTTCTCAGAGGAAAATCCCGAACATATTCATAAAAAATATCCAATCAGGAAAAAAGTATCCACAACCGGGCATTATATTAGTCCATTATTAAAGGATATTGATAGATTCAAACAGGCTATAATCCTGAAAGAAGTTTTAGATAAACCGCGCGCATTAAAGCGGTCTATTCGGTGAATTAATACTATACTAGTTGATTATAAATGTCAGTAATAGATTCGCGAAACTCTTCTTCAGTACTATCATTATGAATAACGAAATCAGCCAGTGCTATTTTCTCTTCTTCTGGCCACTGTAAATGTATTCGTTTTAAAATTTCGTCTCTGGTAAGTGTTTCTCGTTGCAAAGCACGCTCCATTCGAACTTTAAGTAAAGCTGTTATTACAATAACATAATCCATGTGAGTATCAGCCCCTGATTCATAGATTAGGGCAGCATCAACGACAAATATACCATATGTACTTTTTTCAAGTATATCATCAAAATTTTTGTCGATTTCTTGGAAAACGTAGGGATGGATGATCGAGTTTAACCTAAGCTGGTGATCCTGATCCTGGAACGCAATCCGGGCTAATTTATTATTATCAATTTTTTCATCACCGCTCATAATATCAGTACCAAATTCGGCGATCAACTCACTTTGAACTGTTTCATTATTTTTGAGAATATTTTTCGCTTCCTTGTCCGCATCAAAAATGAAAGCACCAAGCTCATTCAGAATTTTACTAGCAGTACTTTTTCCTGTACCAATTCCGCCAGTTAAAGCAACACGCAGCATTTCTACGCTAGTACCTCCATTATATTGTTATTGATACCTGCAATATCTCCTTGTCCATCTATGGTTTTTATTAATCCTTTATTGGTGTAATAATCCAATAGTGGAGAAGTTTGCTCATTATATACCTTCAATCGATTAATAATAACTTCATCTTTGTCATCTGACCGCTGTACAAGTTCTCCACTACAGATATCGCAGCGACCTTTCGTTTTTGGTGGATTAAATAACAGATTTGTAATAGAACCGCATTGTTTGCATGATCGGCGGCTGGATAACCGTTTTACGATAGTATCTGTATCCAGTTTGATTGATACAACCGCATCAAGAACCTGATTTGTTCTCTTAAGTATATCATCTAAGCCTTCGGCTTGCGGAATTGTACGGGGGAATCCATCCAATAGATAACCATTTTTTGAGTCTGGCTTTTGTAGTTGTTTTTCCATCATTTCCAATAAAATGTTGTCAGGTACTAAGTGACCTCTATCCATGAATGATTTGGCCTTTTTTCCAATAGTAGACTGTTGTGCTATTTCTTCTCGTAATATATCGCCAGTCGATAAATGTAATATATCAAAATGATCCTTTATCAGTGTTGCTTGTGTTCCCTTCCCAACTCCCGGTGGACCAATAAAAATTAAACGCATGGTATTAAAATCTTCTTATAATAATACGGTTAAATCAGCAACCCTGCAATGGTTGCTGTAAGCCAGGATGCCAGTGCACCGCCGAACATGGCCTTTAGCCCTAATTTAGCCAGATCTTTTCGTCTTTCTGGAGCAATGCCACCAATACCGCCTAGTTGAATTCCTACCGAAGCAAAATTTGCAAAGCCGCAAAGAGCATAACTAGCAATGATAGCCGATCGATCTGAAATAGAATTTTTGGTTATTAACTCGGCAAGATCACCATAGGCAATAAGTTCAGTTAAAACGAGCTTTTCACCCATAAGAGATCCAATAATACCCGCTTCATTCCAGGGCACACCCATGACCCATGCCAATGGACTGAATAACCAACCAAGGATCTGCTGCAGGCTAAGATCCATCAAACCTAATATTGCGTTTACCATAGCAATTAAAGCTACGAATGCGACCAGCATAGCGGCTACATTTGCCGCTAATTTCATACCATTAGTTGCACCTCTAGAAAGAGCCTCCATAATATTATCATCTTTTTTATCCAGTGCAATTTTTAAATCGCCAAAGGTCTCGGATGCCTCTGTTTCTGGATATATAATTTTTGCAATAACCAACGCAGCTGGTGCGCTCATGATTGACGCAGCCAACAAGTGACCCGCGATTCCTGGAATATCTCCCAGTATACTGACATACATTGCCATAACTCCTCCAGCCACTGTGGCAAACCCGCCGACCATTACCGCCATTAATTCTGATTTTGTCATTTTTAAAATAAAAGGCCTTACCAGTAGTGGTGCTTCGGTCTGGCCAACAAAAATATTCCCCGAGACACATAGCGTTTCAGATCCACTGGTGCCCATGGATTTCTGCATTACCCGGGCAATCCATTTTACGATAAACTGCATAATACCTACATGATATAAGACTGCAATAAGCGATGAAAAGAAAATCAAGGTGGGTAGTATCCGGAAAGCAAAGTTCATTAGTGGATCTTCTACAACTCCATACCTAAAAGATTTGAATAAGAAATCACTGCCGGCATGAGAGAAACTGAGCAAATTCTTTATTCCAATATCAATCGCGCCAAAGAACGGTACCCCAATAGGTGTTTTCAAAATGATAATGGCAAATAGTAGTTGTATTCCTAACCCCCAGGTTACCAACTGCCAAGAAATAGCCTTACGATTGTTAGACATTGCCAGGGCAATGCTCAATAACACCAGAATGCCAGCTATACCAATTAAACGTTCCATTGATTATTACGGTGCTTCAAAACAATGTCTGCATCTGGCCTCATAAATATCCGTTTCGCCGATGACTACCTGTGCAGCTTCTTTGGTAAGTCGTTGTGTGTAAGACGCGGGGTTCCCGCAGACGATACATATAGCCTGCAGCTTATCTAGATAGTCAGCTTCACACATGATACCCGGCATTGGACCAAAAGGAACACCGCGAAAATCAGTATCCAACCCGGCAATAATTACGCGTTTTCCGTTAGCGGAAAGATCTTTTGCTGTAGTTATGATTCCGTCATCAAAAAATTGGACCTCATCAATGCCAACCACGTCCGCATCTTTTGCAAGAGGTGCTATTTCTGCAGCGGATTCTACCAGTGATGATTTCAATTGTAATTGGTTATGAGAAACAATATTTCCTTCCTCGTACCTCGTATCGATCTTTGGTTTGAATATTGCAACACTCAACCGCGCAATTTCGGCCCGTCGCAACCGCCGAATCAGCTCTTCTGTTTTACCACTGAACATATTTCCGCATATAACTTCGATCCAGCCAGAATTATTTGGTTTATTAGTCATGGAAGCATATCCTCGCCGAACGCATCTGGTAATAGATCAGCGCTGGTTGTTTCAAGGATATTTCCATATCCATCAGCAATATATATTATTATTTTACCACAAATATCCCAGATTACCTGGCGGCAGGCACCGCATGGTTTTCCGCCATTATCTGTGGCTACAGCCAGTACATTAAATTTTTTATGACCTGCTGATAACGCATTGTAGATAGCTACTCGTTCAGCACAGCAAGTAAGCCCGTAACTACTGGATTCAACATTACAGCCACCTATTATTTCACCAGATTTGGTAACAACTGCTGCGCCAACGGTGTAATTTGAATAAGGTGCTACTGCCCGCGTGCGCATTGCAATAGCTTCTTTTATCACAGAATCTTTCATTTTATTCTATCCTAATTTGCTTAAATATCTGATTTAACACCACGCCGGAAACAAAGCCACCCAAATGAGCAAACCATGCTGTTCCACCAGTTTCTTCGATACCCAGGGTTCCTAGACCTGCAGTGAGGTTGGATAAAAACCAGATTCCGATAACAACCATAGCTGGGACACGAATGAAAGTAATAAAAATGATTAATATTACTAAAACATGTACCGTAGCCCGGGGAAACCGGATTAGGTAAGCGCCTAGCACTCCTGCGATCGCTCCGCTAGCACCTACCATTGGTATCTGTGAGCCTGTATTTATTTGTATTTGTGCTAGAGCAGCTCCCACTCCGCAGAGTAGATAGAATAACACATAACGCTTATGCCCCAATACACTTTCTATATTATCACCGAAGATCCAGAGAAACCACATGTTGAAGATAATATGCATTAATCCACCATGCATGAACATGGACGTAAATACTGTGATAACTGATGGAGCTGCAGGTGTAAGTGCATAGGTGCTGATAATATGACCTAATAATTCTGGCGGCAGGATAAAATATTGATAAATGAAAACCAGGCTATTGATTCCGATTATAGTATAGGTAACGAGTGGAAAAAGGATTCTGGGATTATCGTCTTTATAAGGGAAAAACATTAGTTTACCCTAAATGTAGTACTACCGGAGACTTGGTTTCCAGCCTGGTCCGAAAGCGAATATTCCACTGTATGTTCACCGGCATTCAGCGGAGTTGGTAGATAATAATAGAGTTCTTTTTTTATGGGCTGAAAGGCATATCTCACTGGTTGACCATTTAATTTCATACTCATTGTTTGTTCATCAGAACTAATACCTGATAGATAGTCATCAGCGATCACTGAGATGGTGCGTACATCCTTATAATGGAAATTACCGCCATTGGCTGGATACACTTTGCGCACAAATGGTGGATCTGTATCCTGGATAATTCCGATGGCATCAAAGCTGAGTAAGGCGCTAGCCATGACCATTCTGTTTTGTAAATTAATAGTCGGCAAGAAAGTCCAGCCACTTTTCTGATTATAATAATATAAAGACGTATTTGGCATATATTTTATTTGGCGATTGTATCGAATGCCAATTCGGATTGAATCTTTGATGGCAAGTTCATAAGGCTGTATTTGATATATAAGTGATTGTAAAGTCCCGCCCTTTGGTTCAACAGGATGATCAATAGCTTCGATCCAGACTAATGTTGTATCATAAACGGAAGTCTTGGTTATCTGAATGGAGCAATTTTTATCTTTTGAAAAGATATTAGTAATCTTGCCAGGGGCAACAACACTTAGATTCAAATCCAGCTGAATGATGCGTTCAATGTCCCCATCAAAAAAGGCATCGATCCGTATTGTATTATTGAACAAAGATGGTAAAAGCAGATCTGTAGTATAAACGGTGGGCTGAATCTTTGTTAAGGGAATGGAAATATATTCATCTTCCTTTAATAGTCTTAAAGCCGTATTTCCAGACGTAAAACCATTAGTTTGAATTTGGGCTATGATTTTGTGCTCGACTGCACTAAACGTAATATCAATCTCCATTTCTGTCAGTCGTCTATCAGCGTTGGGATCATGCCACGTCAAGGGCGATCCATGAACGCCGAGTTTGTTTTTTACAATGAATGAAACACCATGTTTCCCCAATTTTGATTTGGGTAACTCTATACGAAGACCTGACCGATCTTTTTTACTATTAACAATAGTTAATTGTTCATCTGGATATCCATAAGCGGTATAGCTGTAACAAGTAATCTCTGTCAGCGGAATATTAAGAGTAACGGGCTGGATATTGAATTCTATCGTGTTATCAAGCCACTCAACATCCCTAATTGCAACTTTCACAGGAGGATAATTAATGATAGTGCCTTTGATGATAGTAGTGTTTCCTGCCGCGTCAGACACCTGGATTTCAATTTTATGATAACCAGGGGTCAGATTAAGTGCACCGGATATTCCATCAGGAACAATTGTAGTGCTAGAAAATGTTTCCAGTTTGTAGAGTTTAGTGAAGGAACCCAGGTTTAATCTGTGGAAGCGGTTTTCCCTGACTTGGCTGACTGTTGCCATTTGGCCATAATCCAGTTCATTATAATTAAGTGAAAAAACAGGTGCATCATCGACTAGCAACTGAACAGATTGTACCTGGTATTTATTTGCTGCCCCCTGTATTTTATCATCTACTTCAATTGTTAAACCTATTGGGCCAAAACAGCTTACTGTATCTGGGAATTGGAGTCCACCGCCGCTAGTGGCGGCATATAATGGCATTACTCTAGGGATCGAGCTGCCATTAACCTTGCTCGCCGGAGATAAAGGAATAATACCCACTTGGTGTACACGAGGGGACCGGTAGTCCTCAACAGGTAATCCATTGGTTAATGGATTTATAGGCTGTGTTTTGCTATTGCGCAATTCAAAGTGCAGGTGCGGCCCGAATGAAGCACCGGTATTACCTGTATAACCAATAATATCACCCTTTTTAACGGAAAATTTTTCCGCGTTGAAATATTCATTAACCATGTAACTATTATTTTTTGACTGCAGTGTAAGAAGGATGGTCTCTAATTGAAAAGTAAACTCTTCCAGATGCGCATATACTGCTGTATGGCTATCATTTAAAGTTAGGTATAGAGCCTTTCCGTATCCGTTGAAATTGGCCACCATCCGTGAAATATGGCCGTCATCTATTGCATAAACAGGCCAACCTGTCTCCCCTAGCGTTTTAATGTCAATACCCATATGAAATCCCCCATCTCGGAATTCTCCAAAGTTGGACGATAGGGCTTTACTCCCAATTGTTGGCCAGTGGTAATTCTGGCCTCCGGCAATACAAATCATGGAGATAATAATGAAAAAGTAATGGTTGCGCTTCATGAAGAGATCAATTTATTGACAGCGAAAATCATATTCAAAGACAGAATCTTCAATTATAAAAACTAATAGCAGTTTTAATCGTTAACTCATATGTGATGTGAACCACGAAAAAAAATTGGCATATTGTTTACTGGCTTAGCACATGTAAATTCTACAGATTTACTTCAAATAAAATAGACGGAGGTAAAATGAAACAATATAAAACTTTGTTAATAGGAATTGTATTAGCGGTACTGCCCTTCAATAGCGCATCTGCCATTATCGGTTTTGGTATTCAGGGCGGGCAGAGTGTTTTCAGTGTAGGAGCAAGGGGTCCCTTTGAAAATTCTGACGCATTAGCAACTATGGATACAGGACCATTTGAAAATTCATCAAACCTCGGTATTTATCTATATCTAGATATCATACCTTTTATTGACTTAGAAGTTGATGCTAGTATTATTGGTCAAGAGTATGATTTTACCTTTGGTAATCGGTTAGGTAATGTTGGGCCTTATCAAGCATACTGGGGTGGCGCTTCAATATACTTTACAGCTCGTAGAAAAATAGTCGGTTTTGAGCTACCCATACTAGGCGGTGCCCAATTATTTGCTGGCGGTGGCTCTAATACACATTCTTTCGCGCCTTTAGTAAATTTAGATTTGGTAGAGAGTCTTATGGATGGCGATCTTGGCGCTCAGCCTGAATTCGATGAGAAAACCTTAGTTGATTATATTGAAGATAACAAAATAGATAAAACCGGTTTTCATATTCAAGGTGGATTAAAATTCCAATTATTTATGTTGGATGCGTTCCTCTTTTACCGTCAGACTATTGGTGATTTTGAAGATGTGCTAGATGCAAAAACATATGGTAGTATGAACCTCCGCCTCGGTCTCGGGTTTTAGAATATAATTTACGTTCAGATGAAAGGGCGGTTTTCACCGCCCTTTTTATTTTATAAGCATGGGCTGGGTCCAGGCGGTTTCAAGGTCTCCTTCAGCGAATGGATTATCCTGCAATTTATCTGAAATGATTTTGGCGCGGACATACATTTCAGTACCGGTGAAATAAAATATGGCCGGGTTGTCCGTGGTTTCGGAAAAAACCTGGCCGATTTCTGTACTGTATACACTAGTGATATGGGCTGGTTCTCCCTGTGCATTCAATACAGGTTCAGAGGAAGAGTCAAATTTTTTTGGTGTGCCAATAAATTGGGTATTGTAAACCGTATTAACTTCTTCTCTGATATGAATAGTGAGGGAACGATCATTGGTTTGTACATCTTCCAAAATGACACCGGTAGTGGAATAAAAATTTCCCTTTTCCAAAGATGATACAATATTTTTAGCATTTAGCGCCTGTGCTTTGACCATAACCCACCCCCGGCCAGGGTAGGATTCACCGATCTTATTTTTATAGTAACCATGGGTATCATCCACCGCCAGGCCAAATAATGGTTCCAGGCCCTGGTGTAATCTCATTGCCAGAACAATATCCCACATTCTGTCCGTACTAGGGTGCGCGTCATCACCCCAGTTGCTGACCAAAGGGTGACCATTATATACTTCGAAGAAAGGATCACCCTGTAAGTCTATCAAATCTTCTGCTACAATTCCCCAACCGAAATTTGGATGGTTCACATGAGCAAGTATTACTTGTCCTGCTTTTTTACGTTGTTTATATATCGCATTGATGTTCCGCTGTAATACATCATGGGTGCTGTTCCCACCTTGGGGCGCAATGAATTCCACCACATTGGTTGCGTTAACATGAATCGGGTATTCATTGTAGCGATCAGTGATTTCTTCTGCTTGAATCATCAAGAATTTTCCCGGTTCTTCGAAATATTTCTTGAGTTTGTCTAAAGTAAGCAGAGCCATTTCCAGCGTATCTTCTACAATCCGGGTTATGGGCCAATCTTCCCCGAAGCGACTACGAACGTCCTTCAACTTGGCTTTAGTCATAGATGGGGGCCACCCACCCGGGTCTTTATCCAGGACTTTTATCCATTTTTCTCCCACGGAAAGGATATTATGATCTGAAAGAGCAAGGAAATCGTAGCCACGGTCCTTGTACCAGGCGACTGCTATTTCTGGGAGCGCATCACCATCACTCCAAAACGTATGGGTATGCAGGTTGCCTTTGTACCAACTATTTGACTCCGAACTATCTAGGCAGAAAATCCATAGAAATGGAATGCAATATAGAAACCATCTCAAATTTTGTTAACCTTTTTCCTTATTATCTCTTTCCCTAATAAAAATCCTTCAATATTATTCTTCAATTCATCTCTCGTTTTTCGGTAGGGCGGCAGATCTTCCGGATCGGATCCCCAACCATGATAAGGATCATCTAGACCCCAATGGATCAGTTCGACATTTCCCGGGAAAGTGGGGCAGGATTTCTGGGCATTACCGCAGACGGTAATGACGATATTAATTCCAGTATCAAGATAATCATCGATGGGTTCAGACGTATGGTGGGCTATGTCTATACCCCACTCCGCCATAACTGCCACGGAAGCGGGATGAAGACGGGAAGGATGACTGCCGGCGCTATATACTTTGAATTTGTTTCCGGCCATATGCCGCAACAAGCCTTCGGCTATCTGCGATCGGCAGGCATTACCTGTGCAGATGAAAATAACTTTCTTTTTATCCATATTTAAGTTTACGCTAGCTAGCAATAATCTACAAAGCTGTGTATGATTGCATGGTGTCTGAGCCGATTAAATTCTAAATTTTGTCCGTTTATGGCTGAAAAAGAATCCACAAACCTACTTTTTTCGAACCCGCTTGAGTCCTATCCTGGGTTAACTGTATCTGATCTGAACCAGTATCTACCCGCCTTGCAGAAAACAGATGATATTGAAATGACCCTTGATACCATGCGTGATGGAGTATTTTTAACGGATGGTCTGGAGGGCTTGCGTAAACTACCTACAGCTAGTATCGATATTATTATTACGGACCCACCGGAAAGCCCCTGGCGTGGTAAAGACAGACCTGGCTCACCCATGACTCTTCAGGAATACTATAAGTGGAATAGTAATTGGCTGGAAGAGGCACACCGGGTACTTAAATCTACAGGCGCATTATATTTATTCTGTGATTGGCGATTGTCAGGGATGTACCACTCAATGCTTACGAATTTTCTAAAGGTACAAACCCGTATCACTTGGCGAAAAATGCAAGCTGGTGAAACATCCAAAGCTGTTACCTGGAAAAATCAGGCGGCCGACATCTGGTTTGCCACCAAGACCAAAGACTTTCTCTTTTATCAGGAAGCGATTTCTAATCAGAAGGATATGGAACCGGCGCTGGCACAAGGATCAGGCCCTTCCAATCTATGGGTGGATATACTGGATACCCATGTTGCCCCTGCCGAGGCAATGAGTGGTGATAAGCCTGAATTACTTATTGAACGTATTTTGAAGGCCAGCAGTTTCAAATTAAACTGGGTCGTGGACCCGTTTATGGGCAGTGGCGGTGTTGGCGTGGTTACAAAGAAATTAGGGCGACGGTTCATCGGCTTTGAGGCTGATCAGGATCAGTTGCTGATTAGTATGAAACGAATTGACCAAAGCTAAGGGATAATTATGTCATTATTTGATACGATACAAAATGATATGTATGCCGCAATGAAAAGCGGTGATAAGCATAAAACTGGCACGTTACGTGTTGCACTCTCCACACTGAAAGATAAGAAGATCGAGAAGCGGGAAAATCTCACGGATGTAGAAGCGATAAAGATCATTCAAAACCTGGTAAAACAGCGTAAAGAAGCGGCCGACATCTATAAAGAAAACGACCGGAATGATCTCATGGAAAATGAAAATGCTGAACTAGAAATACTTATTGCATATTTACCGCAAATGATGTCAGAAGGTGATCTACGTATTCTGGTAAAAAAAGTGGTTAAGGATACCGGTGCGTCAAATTTGAGCGACATTGGCAAGGTCATGCCGGAAGTGATGAAACAGTCAGCTGGGAAAGCTGATGGAAAAATGGCCCAGTCTATTGTCAGGGAGTTTTTGCAATAATCATGATCCTGTTCCTTGATGTTCTGGCGAGCTTTTTTATGGTTGTAATGGGTGGCGTTGGTTTTCGCCGGGGGTTTATTGAGGAAATAGGGCGATTATTGGGTTTGATTATTTCCACAATCTTTGCCTTGAATTATTATCTGGATCTGGCAGGATTAATCCTATCAATTGTATCTATCAATACATTCGTTATCATGGTTATTAGTTTCGCTATTATCTTTGCACTGATGTTATTCATTACCAGGGTTCTGACCAGGTTTTTTCATATTCTATTAACTTCCAACGGAACAAAGTTTGCGAACCGCTCAATGGGGTTTTTGTTTGGTGCGGTAAAAGGCATGATTATCCTTATGTTATTGTACTGGACAGTAGATTTATTTCCCGAAAAGAAGTGGGCTGCGATCATTCGCGAAGAATCTTATTTATCAAAGACGTTTAGTAATACTCGTCATATAATAATAGATATTTTCCACCTGACTGATCCAGTTCGTCAGGGTGAAATATTTATTCAGAATGTGATCAAACGGGATTCCGCTGCAGGGAAGAAAGAAACTTGATGGCCCGTATCCCGGAAGAAACGATTGAACGCATTCGTAATACTGCCGATATCTATGATGTTGTGGCCCAGTATGTTGACCTGAAAAAAAGAGGCCGGAATTACTTTGGATTATGTCCTTTTCATTCTGAGAAAACGCCGTCATTCAGTGTGGCGCCAGATAAACAGATCTACCATTGTTTTGGCTGCGGATCCGGCGGGAACGTTTTCAGTTTCATTGTGGAGCATGAAAAAATAACCTTTGTTGAGGCCGTTCAGCAGTTAGGTGAGAAATACGGTATCCGGGTGCAATATGAAGCTGGTTCAGGCAGCACTGAATTCTTTTCTAGCTTGTATAAAGCACACCATGTAGCTGCTGAACTTTACCATAACACACTTTATTCTGATCGGGGGAAGGCAGCACTTAAGTATCTTCATGATCGGGGATTGAATGATGATATATTAAAATTGTATCAAATTGGCTATGCGCCAGAATCATGGAATACGTTATCAGATAAAGTTAAACCATTGGATATGAAAATTGACGTATATGAGAAGTCCGGTCTTTTCGTGAAAACAGAACATGGATGGCGTGATCGATTTCGCTCCAGGATCATGTTTCCTATTTATCATTCTTCTGGTAAAGTAATTGCTTTTGGTGGACGAATATTCAATAGCGATGACCCGGCTAAATACCTTAATTCACCGGAAACACCGTTATACCGGAAAAGCGAGGTCTTTTATGGATTGCATAAAACCAGGGATTCAATTCGAAAATTTGGAACTGCAGTATTAGTGGAAGGATATACTGATTTTCTGCAATTAGTGCAGTTAGGTGTCCCTAATGTAGTGGCTCTTTCAGGGACAGCCTTAGCGAATAAACATGCATCTCATATCCGAAAATTTGCGTCCAAAGTTTATCTAGCTTATGATGGAGATGACGCGGGAATTAACGCTACGCTCAGAGCGGGGTATGTTTTACTGCAAGCCGGTGTCGAACCACTGATTATTGCAGTCCCGCCCAATCAAGATCCTGATAACTGGGTAAAAAATGAAGGTATCGGACCTTTTCAGGAAGCCATGGGCGCTGGCATTCCTTTGTTGTTGTTTCACCTTGAAAAAAAAGAAGGGCGAAATTTATCCGGCACAGACCGTTCTCAGCTAGTGCAGGATATCCTTGGTGAAGTTGCGGGCATCAGCGATGGCATTGTCCGAGATGATATCCTCAAATCACTGGCCCAGGAGCTACATGTTGATGAAGTCGAGATCATTCGATTATTCAAACAAAAGTCACGCAGAAAGAGAGGATCAACCCCATCCTCAAAACAAACTGCGCTGAATAAATCAATGTTTACATCCGCCGGTCAGAAAGCGCAACTGGAAATCATCCGAGCTTTAGCATTTCACTTTGATGAAGTGTATCCGGCGGTAAAGTCAGCGCTTGATTTTGAGTTATTCGATGAACCTATCCTAAAAAAACTTGGCGGTTTGTTGATCAAAGAAAAAAAAGATGTAGAACTATCTGCAGTGATAGATCAATTTGATGATCGTCAGGAACAAGAATTGGTATCGGAAATATTGTTTGATGAAGTCCATCCCGATAATCCGGTACAGATTATTCAAGAATGTTTAGCGACGCTCAAGGGCAGGTTGATCAAGGATAAGATCAAAATTGCAAGGCTGAAAATTCGTGAACTGGAATCTTTAGATCAGGACACAGAAGCAATTATTTTGGAAGTAGCGGAATTACAAAAACAGCTTCAGAGCTTGACAATCTCCCTGGATCGGGAATAACACGGATGAGGACGGTCTTATTGTTGGCGGTCTTATTGGTAAACCTTTCCGGACAAACAGTAAAATGGGATAACCGTGCGCGATATACTGCAATTACAATCTCGTGTGATACTGATAGTGTTCCTATTTATGTAGATGGTTATTATGTAGGCAAAACACCTCTTCCACATGCCTTGACAGTTACGCCGGGCTGGCATACTGTCAGTATTTTCCCACCTGATGATGGTATACCTGAACAAGAAGGACCTTCAACGAGGACAATGAAGGACATTATCAGGTTGGGTAAACAGGACGTCATGGTAGAGGAAGGCAACGTAGAACTCGTTGTAATGAGTTATCGGGCGATCGATGCAGAAATCGAAGAATATCAGCGCCAGACGCTGAGCGGCGTGTGGCTCAGAGCTGGAATGATGCTCACCTTACTGTTACTTATCACTTGGGGAATTTAAGTTAATAGTATATTGAAAATAATCCCGCTTTCTCGCTATCTACATCCTATAATACCGTTTTTCCTGCTGGGCCAATCTATTGACACCACTATCGTTAAGTATTTCCCCACTGATCTGACCCGATCCATTCTATTGAAAGAGGGTGTTGATTCCTCAAAACTAAAAAAACGAGCTTACTTCAAGGCAACTTACGATGGCGGCGGAGACTTGATCAAAGTGGAGTATGTGCCTGCATCCCGCGACCAAGGTTTGCCTCTGGATACAGCGGGAACAAGGGTATTGTACTATACTAATTGGAACGATTATAAGCGGGAATTAACCAATCCGATCACGGAATGGGAAGCGGGTCGCGTCCCCCATTATAGAGCTACCTTTGGCCGCAGTGGACGGTTAACCTATGTGGATAGATACACGGGCCTTGGTGAAAAGTTATATACCTATAAATTACGCTGGAATCGGGAAGGCACAAAGTCTGCGTACAGAGTGACCTTTCATGTGAAAATGCCGATTACGCAACTGGATAGTATTCTTTTTGCACATCCAGCGAGTGAAATGCGGCCAGATTGGGTGGCTGATTTTAAGAGTATCGAAGATGGACGCCCAAAATCTGTACGGGTCTATGGCGAGCTTGGATATGAGTATTACAATTACAAGTTTTATTATGAGGATCTGCAAGATACAGTGAATCAAACTGAGCGGATAACCGCCCGTTATTTTCAGGCTGATACCATTTACTTGGGTAGTCATGATATTTATCTGGCAAAAAGTGAATATCTTACTCAATTAGACTATTTTTCTACAAATGGCACCTTGCTTACGCGGGCCGTATTTTGGCTGGACCCCATTTTGGACGATGTGCTTGTTACCACTGCAAATGAGGCAGGTGAAATAATTGGTCGCCGTATAGTACCAAAAGCAAAAGCACTATGGCGCCAATATCGCTTAGGAGGCTTGTATGGCGAAGAGGATGAAATAACCACTGTCAGAGAAAGAAAGGTTGGGAGAGACCGTGTTACCGAGGAAGAGGAAGAAAAAGATTTGGTCATGATGAACGTGGATTTGTACGGATCATTACCAATGTTGGATGGCCTGGGTGAAAATATGAAGACAGTTCTGTGGGGTCCCGGCTACATGATTGGTGCAAAATTACCCTGGGCATTCAAGTTTAGACAATCTCAGATCAATTTATTATTTGAGTATATGTCCACTACCCTTCCAGGTGGTTTCTATAACCTGGAGCTTAATGGTTTTAATGCCCTGGCCAGTTATCCGCTGATCATGGATTTTGTGGAGGGATTAAATATAATTGGTGGATTAGGTATGTTTCTTTCATCTTATGGTCAGATCAATAATGTAAATGCATTCGCTTTCATTGGCGGTGCCGAGTTTCGTCTGGTAAGCACTGCTTTTCCCAATTCACGAATTAAAACTGTTTTTGGCGTACGAGGGATGCATTTACGTGCCGATCCTAGGGATGATGAAGCGGTCATGAACTTTCTTATGTTTCAAGTAGGGTTTATTTATGCATTATGACGGAAAATAAAAAAGCCCCGTTACCGGGACTTTTTTATAAGCACTAGCTTTGCTTATATAGTTCTAGAAGCGAAATGCCAAACCAGCATTGAAATACCGAGGCGTACCTAGAAATACTTCTGCACTAGTTGCATCATGGCCGCCATCATCATGGTAACCATTATAGCTACTATTATCATAAGCATCTTGGACATAAATAGCATCCAGAACATTGAAGATGTGGAAAAAAGCCTGTATAGTAATATCACTGCTGCCAGCGGAAAAGCTGCCCGGTAGATCATAGTAAGCGTGTAAGTCAATTCTGGAGTAATCCGGTGCCTCCCATACTTGATCTCTGTCCGCATCACCATCATCTCCTATTTCACGACTTCCAGGACTCCAATCTGCAAAATTGCGATCATAAAAATTGTATAGACCTTGAATCTTAAACCCATCAATTGGTGTGACGGTACCACCGAGGACCAATTGAGATTGAGGGCTGTCACCAACATAAAGACCATCAAGAGCATATACATAATTTGTTACTTCTGTCGTAGAATCAGTATACTCTTTATAATTGCCACTGGCATCACCATCGAATTGCCAGTTAGCATATGATATGGCGCCATTAAGACTGAACATGCTGCTGAGTTGAGCTGATCCTTCGACTTCAAAACCACTATGGTTTTGATTCACGCCGGTGAGAAAGACCATAGCATCAGCGCCATCGCTTGATCCAGAATTTATGTATTTAACCTGATTGCGGTCCTTCCATTGGGTGTTATAATAATTAACATTCCCAACGACTTCTCCGTCATCAGAACGAAGCTTCAATCCTACTTCTAAGCTGGTAAATACTTCGTTTAATGGATCTGCAGATATTGTACCATTATTATCATCAATCACATTATCCAAAATCGGCACTTTTTCTACATTTCCAAAGTTAGCAAATACTTTGCTTTGTTCACCAACTTTGCCTATTAATGGAATCATGCTTAGGAAGGACATCGCACTGCCTAGGTCGTACAGCACACCAGCCTTGAACTGTGTAGCTGAAATTGGATCAGCTTCGAACAGTGGATCCCCTGCTAGAAAATGATTTTGGTGAGTATAAGTAATATTAGAAAAACCAAACATGCCATAAGCTGATAAGGCATCTTTGGTATAATTACCTTGGCCAAAGAATCCCAGCCAGTCTACCGTATTATCATTGTGATAATGAATGATGTCACCTAGCCCAGCATCATAACCATCAGGAAAATTTTCGTTCCTAGTCTCCACATAATAATCACCGCCCAATAGATCCCGCACTTCACGAGCATGCTCGATTTCTGCAGTACGCCAATCAACCCCAAATTCCAGCTTAATTTCATTGCTCATATCATAATTGAGCTTTGAAATAAGACCTAAAGTCGATTGACGGTTGATACTATTCCTTATGATTGCAATTGACTGGCCAGCAACTTTATCCCAACCTTTTCTATTCTTATCGCTTCGATTCATGGCAATGGTCGCATCTAGATCAAAGACACGGGATGGACCAGAATAGTCCCAGATATATCCTGGGTACTGATCTAATGTGCCTGAACCACCACCTGAACCACCAGACCAATAAAGCACAGATGATAATCTCATTTGATCATTGATAGTGAAGAAATGGTTTAGGTTTATTAGCGGTTTATGAAAGTAATTTTCCCGCTCATTAAGGAAATTAGGATCATGGCGATCCACAATGTTTGCCCCATACATATAATAGTATTGTTTACCTGTATATAATGAACTAACTCTATTCCAATTTTCACTATAAAATCTTCCACCTGTACCGTGCGTGGCTTCAGAAAATTTATTTAACGCTCCCTGGGGATAATCCAATTCATCAGCAGCAAATTCATGGCTATAAGTAGCGGCGTTTTGCTTCCAAAGATTTTGACCATGGCGTTGGGGTGCCCCAATAGCATAGAGTTCAAACCGGTTTTTGGAATTGACTGCGTAGCTAGCACCAAAGTAGTAGGCCCAGGCATCGGTCCATGTTTTATCTATTAATCCATCACCCGTTTTTCTGACCACGGTTGCGCTAATAGCATATTTATCATTGATTAAACCAGTATTGTAATTCACGGACGTCTTCAAAAAATTTCCTGCACCATACTCCTGTTTGACCTTACCACCACTTTCCATTCCGGCAGGGTCTGTAATTATATTCATTGTACCACCAATTGACGGTGCTGCAAGATTAACAGCGCTGAGACCCCGTTGCATCTGAATAGATGATGTAGCATCACCAACACCGTCCCAGTTGGACCAATAGACCCAACCGTTTTCCATATCATTCTGGGGGACACCATTGATCATGACGGCAACATTGCGCTGATTAAACCCACGAACATTAATACGTGCATCACCAGCACCACCACCTTGCATTGTAGCATAAACACTGGGAGTGGTGTTCAATGCCATAGGAATATCTTGTGAACCAAGACGAAATTCCATATCTGCTTTGTTTACATTTGAAAAGGCAACAGGGGTATTTTCTACCGCACGTGATGCCAGTACTTCCAAGCCAGACATTTTTAGAACAGCAGCCGATAAAGAGAAATTTACTACGGCAGTGCCTGTACTAACGGTCACTGATTCGCTAGAAGATTTGTAACCCATCATTGATGCAGTTACAGTATAGGAACCAGCGGGCAGTTTCTCGATTAGGTACGAACCGCTGGCATTAGCGGCTGCGCCTAAATCTGTACCTTCAACAATGACATTTGCCCCGGCCAATGCCGCACCGCTACTGACATCAGTGACCATACCAGCTAGAGTACCGTACTCTCCCCACACAGCTTCTTCCTGAACCGCAGCTTCTTCTACCACGGTATCATCTTGTGCAAAAATTGCTAGTGGCAGGTTTAGAACAAATATTAATAGAAAAAGTCGATTTTTCATTCATAACTCCCTTATTATTATTTTATGATTAATACTAATTGAACAATATAAACTCAAACGGTAAAAACGCATTTGCCTGCTTGAAAGTTCATAATATCTGTATTGATGCGCAAGCAATAATAGCAATGTTGATTTTACCATATTATTAATGAATATTTGTAGAACAATTTCTTAAAATGGCGTGATACATTTAGCCGAATTGTTTTTTGGTGAATTCACAAAAGTAGAAACGGGATACACCTCCAGTTCATATTGATAGGGAAGGACATGCTCCAGCGCAGCTGTAGGGGGATAATCGCGTGTATTGATCCATATATCTATCTCTGAGGGTGGCAGAATCACCGGCATCCGGTTATGAATATGGGTATATTCTGGTTTGGGTGTAGTCGTAATTACCGTATATGTTTTTATTAATTCGCCATTGGCAGATCGCCATTCGTCCCACAATCCGGCCATTGGCAATAAGTTTTTCTTAGGGTCATGAAAATAATGGGGTGTTTTAATAGCGCCTATATTCTGCCATTCGAAATAGCCATCTGTGATTACGATACACCGCTTGCTACTCACAAGATTTTTAAAGGATGGTTTTTCTAATAACGTTTCTCCACGGGCGTTAATCATCTTTGCGCCGATAGCTTTATCTTTTGCCCAGGATGGTATCAGGCCCCAGCGCATGTGCTCTATCTTGCGTTTGTTATTGTAAATTAAAATTGGCGATTTTTGCGTGGGCGCAATATTGTAACTTGGATTGTATTCATCTTTTTGATCCCATTCATCAACAAGCAGCTCTTCAATTATTGCCTGGGTGTCCTTGGTAAGTGTTTTCCTACCGCACATGGGTTTATATTGATTGGATTAACAGTAAATAATACAGTAACCCAGGGGTCCTAAATCTCTTCTCCAAACAGTTTTTCAACATCTATAGTTCTATCCTCATTATAGAATATCCATTTGCCGAATCGTTTTCCTTCCAAATATTCACCTTCAATCTGTTTCCAGCTATTTTCATACCATTGTGTACTCTTGCCGTGGCGAACCCCATTTTTAAATGCTTCTTGTTTAAATTTTTTTCCGCTGTCGTAGTACCAGTTATATATGCCATGCAGTTTGCCATCTATGAATTGGCCATCCGCATATCGGACACCTTCTTTATTCCAGTAAGTCCATTTCCCGTTCCACAACCCATTTCTATAGGTGCCTTCTTTTTGTTTTTGACCATTATTATACCAGTAGGATCGTTTTGTAATAATAATGGTATTGCCAGATTGTTTGAAGATAGTTATAATTTTAGGCATACCGTCATCATAAGTCTCTTCGACAAATTCACGGGTTTGTGGAAAAATAAAGCCAGACAGGAAAATTAGTAGAACAGGTACTTGTTTCATTTTCAAGCTTTGGTTCACGGGTGTATAATTTACGTGTAAAATAAAAACTTCACCAAAGAACGAAAAATCTTCGAATTCTTAATACTGTTTCTTTTGACACGTGGGACAAAAATGGGTACCGCGACCCGCAACCCGTTTCTTTTTTATTTCTGTTGTACAGATCGCACATGGTTGACCCTCTTTCCCAAAGACTTGTAACTGATTTGAAAATTTCCCAGATCTTCCATTGAGATAACTAAAATTTACCACG
>Ga0257108_1000144_pt1 | contig 20484 bp, 15 predicted proteins | sample LP_taG_FD_190181 | JGI IMG/M metagenome (GOLD analysis project Ga0257108, IMG submission 190181) | Marine microbial communities from Northeast Subartic Pacific Ocean, Canada - LP_J_2011_P26_1000m | ecosystem: Environmental > Aquatic > Marine > Oceanic | place: Canada: Northeast Subartic Pacific...
TATCACAAAACTTAGAGAAATAAGATCATCGGTAAGATCAAGGTTAACCTGCCGGGACTCTCCATCGAATAATATTATTTCTGCCAATGGGTTTCCTTCATTAAAGCTAAGCTCCAACTGAAAGTCTTGATCTTCTATTACTAATTCGTAGACTCCCTCTCGATCGTCGTAGTTAGAATTAATCACATAGCGCTCACCCTGTATCCAGTTCTCGAGAATAAGGGAGCCTTCTGTAAACAGCGGTTTAGTGGTAACGATGAAATTGGCTAACGCAAAAGGGGTCAATTGCCCCACTAATTCGGTTAACCCCAATGCGTTCGCTGGTATGCGGGTGATGGCATCAATAGCCTGGTTTTGGGGCAGCCCATTTTTGACTGCTGTGCGCAGATTATTCCAAAAATCGGCTTTAGCACCACTCGAAGTAATAGCGAACGGAATGTCATTTTCAGCAAGAATAGGCGCGTTAAAGGGGGCCAGTTCCCAATGCTTAAGATCTTCCAAAGAAACTTCGTCAGCCGTGAGAGTATCATCCACTTTTGGAGCCTCAGGAAAATCTATTGGCACAATGAGAGTCGCGCCAGTGTCTTTAATCAAGCCTGCGTGACGATAGCTGTCGCCAGTTGTCTTAAGCAAGTACTGGGTATTGAACTCGTCACCAATGCGGTCTGCAGTTAATGCTTCCTGCCAGTTGCCTGCTTCCATTATCTGGGGAAGCTCTTGAGTCCGGATCCACGCTTCCAAGGAATCATCTGTAAATGGCCTCGGATTCTGGCTATCGAACCACTGAGCGTCAAGATAAGTCTGTCTCAATAAAGCAAAAGCACCCATTAGGGAAGAGGGCATAGATTGAGCCGAGGATCCTTTATCTAGCGAATAATGCGCGGCAGAGTCCGGTGCCACAATTGACTCATTTGCATTCTTGTTTCCCAGAGTAATCAGGGCAGATGTGCCACGTGCGATACCGTCAGGGCGCAGGCTGAGGACTGAAGAGAAGCCTAACTCCCGATATTTTGCGCGTTCCTCTTCATCATGTGTAAATACTGTGCTGGCGCGAAAGTTAGAACGTATTGCGTCATTGACGTTGAATGCCCGGTCACTTGGGAAAAGGTTTTCAGCTGCCCCGTTATTATCTTCGCGCTCAAGTTCAGGTATCCCGTAATCAGTGTAAATATCAATTAGTCCAGGATAAATATAGTGTCCAGACAAGTCAATTTCGAAAAAACCGTCCGGAACAGAATTATTTTCATTTACCTCAACGATACGCCCTGCACGAATTAACAGAGTACCACTGTCCATGATGGATCCATCGGCTTGATAAATATTCGCGCCAGTGAATGCATAGGCACGCTCACGATTGTCGGCAATACCATTAGGGGCCACATTTTCCTGACCGAATGCTGACGGAATCAACGCCCAAGTTAGTAAAGCCGCACAAGCAGTGGTGACAGTTTTGTTGAGTATATTCATCATGGAGCCAAACGCCCTCCTATATAACTGAGCTGATTGCCTTATCGCATATTACAGGCAACCTACAGCAATTATAAGGGCGAGACTTTTTCTTTGCTTTTAGCGCCCTATTAAAGATTACAATTCAGGTATACTCTCCGGTTAATGTTCTATTTGTATAGGGTTGGAAGTCTCATAATGATATCGTCGGTCAGGTTTTCTATGCTTTTGTCTTGCGCTTTTCTTGTTGCCTGCGGTAGCGAGGAATTCTCTTCTCCAATGCCGGCGTCCGAACCGATGCCAGGAGCTGCCACAGAAGAAGCAGCTACCGCAACGTCAAACCCAGAACTAGGGAACTTTGGAATAGACCTTAGTAGTCAAGATTCCAGCGTACAACCCGGCGATGACTTTTTCCGCTTCGCAAACGGAATGTGGCTTGATAACTTTAACCTGCCTGCTGATCGCAGTAGCTATGGCTCCTTTACTGTTCTCAGCGATCTTTCTGACCAACACGTGCGTGTCATAATCAACGATTTATTTTCTGCCGAACCAGCGGTAGGTTCTATGGAACAGAAGATCAGTGACTATTACCTTAGTTATATGGAAATCGAGACTCTGAACCGACTCGGTGTCCAACCTCTAATTCCTGGGCTTGCTACACTGAACGAAATAGACACACAGGAAGAGCTTATCGCAGGATTTGGTCGTGCCACGATTGAAAATACCGCAAGCCCTTTTGGGTTTTACGTGGGGGCTGATCGTAGTAATCCGGATCGTCACCAGCTGGTTCTGTCAGTGGGCGGATTGGGTTTGCCTGACCGAGATTATTACTTGGTTGATACCGAGCAATACGAGAATGTGCGAGATGAGTACGTTGCTCATATTGCCCGTATTCTGGATTTTGCAAATTTCGAAGACACGACCGAGAAAGCGAATAGGCTATTAGCATTGGAGACCCAGATCGCGGAACATATCTGGCCACGGGATCAGCGCCGCGATCGAGACCTGACTTATAACCCGATGACCTATGCAGACTTCGTGGCTGAATATCCAGGCTTTAATTGGGATGCTTACTTTGGGGCAGCTGGTATTCAGAATCTTGAAGACCTAAATATTTCATACCCAAGTGCCATGTATCCCATTATCGATCTTGTAAATACACTACCTGTCGATGATTGGAAGAATTACATGACCTATAGATTCATCGTCGATAATGCAAGCGTGCTCTCAGAGGAAGTCGACGAGGAAGCATTTTATTTTTATTCCACAACACTCAATGGCGTACCGGAACAACGTCAACGTTGGGAGAGGGGTGTGCGACGAGTCGGCGCGTTGAACAGTTTAGGTGAAGCGATCGGTCAGCTATACGTGGAGCGTCATTTCCCTGAATCAGCCAAACAGCAGATGAACCAACTGGTAGAGAATTTGCGCACATCACTCGCCCAGAGTATCGAAGAAAACGACTGGATGAGTTCTACCACCAAAGAAGAAGCAAATAAAAAATTGGAGTCCTTTCGCCCTAAGATAGCCTATCCAGATGAGTGGAAAGATCTGTCTTCTATCGATATTACTCGAGAAAACCTTTTCCAGAATGCACAAAACGTGCGTGAGTATAATTACCAGGATGAAATCAGTAGGCTAGGGAATCCAACCAACCGGGAGGAATGGGGTATGACACCCCAAACGGTAAATGCATACTATAACTCGTCCTTTAACGAAATCGTGTTCCCGGCCGGTATTCTGCAACCTCCATTCTTCGATCAAGCGGCTGACCCAGCGGTTAACTACGGCGGTATCGGCGCAGTTATCGGCCACGAAATGGGCCATGGTTTCGACGACCAGGGTTCAAAATCTGATTTTGCTGGAATCCAACGTAACTGGTGGACGGAGGAAGACCGTACCAATTTCGAAGTGCTCACGGCAGCTCTAGCAACGCAGTATGGTAAGTTTGAACCAGTGCTTGGTTACTTTATCGACGGAAACTTCACGCTGGGTGAGAACATCGGCGATGTAGGAGGTCTATCGTTAGCGTACCGCGCCTATAAGATATCCCTCAATGGTGAAGAAGCTCCAATTATAGACGGCTACACCGGTGATCAACGCTTCTTCCTAGCTTGGGCTCAGGTATGGCAAGGTAAGTATCGTGAAGAGGCCCTAATCCAGCGTCTTACTTCCGATCCTCATTCACCCTCGGAGTTTCGAGTAAATGGTGTCGTCCGAAATTTCGACGAATGGTATGAGGCTTTCGATGTAACTCCGGGAAATGATTTATATCTGCCTCCAGAAGAACGCATAAGAATTTGGTAGCCATAGGTAAAGAAAGCGCGTGTATCGTCTGTTGACATTGCTGCTAGTCTTGGGAACAAGTCATGCTTATTCCCAAAACAACTATGACATTATCATCAGCAATGGCAGGGTCGTTGATGGTTCAGGAAATCCTTGGTATGAGGCAGATGTCGCTATCAATGGTGAACGTATTGTCCGCATTGGTGACTTGTCATCCGACACCGGCAGTCAGGTTATCGATGCGAATGGGCTTATTGTGGCCCCAGGTTTTATCGATCCCCATACCCACGCTCTGCGTGGAATTTTGGATGTGCCCACTGCTGAGAGCGCCTTGTTGCAGGGAGTGACTACTCTTACCGAAGGCAATGACGGAACTTCACCGTTTCCTGTTGACGAACATTACCAGACCATACTCGATAAGCAGATAAGCCCGAACTGGGGGATCTTTGTAGGGCACGGAACTATCCGATCCCAGGTTATCGGAGCGGAAGATCGCGATCCAACTCCGGTCGAATTAGAGCAAATGAAGGATATGGTTCAGCAAGCCATGCAACACGGCGCCTTGGGCCTTTCTACCGGATTGTTTTACGTGCCCGGTAGTTTCGCGTCCACTGAAGAAGTTATCGAGTTATCCAAAGTTGCTGCCAAACACGGCGGCATATACATCTCTCACATGCGAGAAGAAGCTGCTCAGCTGATCGACTCGGTTAATGAAACCATTCGCATCGGTGAAGAAAGCGGCATCCCTGTACAAATGACTCACCATAAAGTTATTGGTGTCGAAAACTGGGGATCGTCGGTTGAGAGTTTACGACTAGTTGACCAAGCCCGTGAGCGTGGTATCGATATCACTATCGATCAATATCCTTACACAGCTTCTCAAACCGGCATCAACGCTTTAATTCCGCAATGGGCACAGGAGGGAGGTCGTGTCCGTATGCTGGAACGTATTGAAAGTCCGGAAACACGTGCTGCCATTAAGAATGAGGTTGTGCTGAAGATTCTCTACGATCGTGGAGGCGGTGACCCCAAGAACATTTATATTTCCCGCAACACTTGGGATCCGTCCATGGCTGGTAAGAATCTAGCGGAGCTCACCGTCGAGGCAGGCATGAATCCGACGCCGGAGAACGCCTCCGAGGTAGTCTTCGAAATCCTCAAAGGTGGCGGGGCAACGGCGGTTTATCACGCCATTAACACGGACGATGTAGATCGAATAATGCAGCACCCGGTTACTGCGATTGGTTCAGATGGTCCGGTCGGTATATTTGGAGAAGGAACACCGCATCCCCGCCAATACGGCACATTTGCCAGGGTATTAGGGCATTACGTGCGAGAACGCGCCGTACTTACCCTGGAAGACGCGGTTCGAAAAATGAGCAGCCAGACCGCCCGTCGGCTTGGCATTCATAACCGTGGGCTACTTATCGAAGGATATTACGCCGACATCGCCATATTTGATTCCGATGAGATCATTGACAAGGCAACTTTCGAAGAACCACACCAATATGCCATCGGTATAAAGTTCGTATTAGTCAACGGACAGGTCGTCGTGGAACAAGGCCGGCACACAGGCAGACGACCAGGTAAAATAATATACGGACCGGGCTACACTGGAATCTGATTAATGTAGCTCTCATTAAGAGCTCTCATCATACAAAAACACCCAACTGACCTTTTGATAGTGTTAATTCTTTCAATAAGATAAAGTGCGTTGCTTCGTTTATCCTGCCGGGTGACTCAAACAAGAAGTTTAAGCAAAGCATTCTATGCCAATCATCGAAATCGAAAATTTCACGAAGACCTACCCACTTCCCGACAACAAAAACGAAACCTTTCGCGCCGTTGACGGCGTCTCCCTGCTCATCGAAACGGGCGAGGTATTTGGCATCCTCGGTCCCAATGGCGCCGGCAAAACCACCACGCTGGAAATGCTCGAAGGACTAAATGACATTGATGGAGGACATGCGACAATCGATGGCATCGATGTGCAATCCTATCCCTTCAAGATTAAGGAAATCATCGGCGTACAATTGCAGGCCAATGAGTACTTCGATAATTTATCTCTTGTTGAACTACTAACTCTCTTCGGGGCACTTTATAGCTGCGAAATAGATACCACCGACTTATTAGAGAAAGTGCAATTACTTGAAAAAGCAAAGGCTAAACCTGCAAATTTGTCCGGTGGCCAAAAACAACGCTTTTCGATTGCGTGTGCACTGGTAAATAAACCGAAGGTGCTGTTTCTGGATGAACCGACGACTGGTCTCGACCCGCAGGCGAAACGAAATATCTGGGATTTAGTTCGAGAACTCAATAACACCGGCATGACCATCGTGTTAACAACGCACAATATGGAAGAAGCAGAATCCCTCTGTCACCGTATCGCTATCATGGACCATGGCAAGATCATCGCGGAAGGCACGCCACAAAACCTGATACTGCAACATGCGCCTGAACCACCAAAGGCGCCACTGCATGGTAATCTTGAAGACGTGTTTCTTGCACTAACCGGACACGCACTCAGGGATTGAAAAAGAATGATACTCAGTAAACTGCAACTGCATTTATCCAAGGTATTCCTGATGATCTTCCTACGAGATCGACAGTCGATTTTCTTCAGCCTGTTTTTCCCAATTATCTTCATGTCCGTCTTCGGGTTCGTGAACAATGGTCAACAAGAACCTCTTGATATCGGCGTTGTCAATGAATCGGACTCGGTTGTCGCTGCGGATTTTGTCCAACAGCTAAAAGACAGTCTAATCTTTAATGTGACTGTAGGCACAGAGAATCGTTTGCGCTCTGAACTCGAGGAAGGCGATCAATCTATGGTACTGGTGATTCCGGAAATTTTTAATGCCGCTAATCTGGATCGGCAAAGCGTAGAACTAAGAATATTAGTTGACGCGGCGCAGCTGAGCCTCGTCATGCCGTTACTTGAGCAAACCCTAATTGAAATTGAGCGAGAATTTCGCGATACCGAACCAATGTTCAGTCTTGCCATCGAAGACGTGCAGGCCCGCTCTCAGAGCTACCTAGACTTTCTGCTCCCGGGACTGATGGCGTTTACATTAATGCAGCTCAGTATCGCCGGCAGCGGCTACAACATAATTGAATTTCGGCGCAAGGGAATTCTAAAACGTTTATTCGTCACCCCTATTCGACCCAATGATTTTATTACTGCAATAGTGCTAGCAAGAACAACTATCGTGTTAACCCAACTATCCGTACTTATTATGTTTGCCATTTTGGTATTGGATGTGCAGATTATTGGTAACTTTGCTGCCTTCTATTTCGTAGTCATCCTCGGTACATTTATTTTTCTTAATCTCGGCTTTTGTCTCGGCAGTATCGCCAAAACTCAACAAGCAGGGATAATGATAGGAAATATCGTCATCTTCCCTCAGATCTTTCTTTCAGGGGTGTTCTTCCCAATAGAATCAATGCCTGAACTCGTGCAACCCATAGCTTACGTATTGCCACTCAGTTTTGTGTCTACCGGTATGCGGGACATTGCCAACGGAGGTGTTTCACTGTTGGCAATTCTGCCCAGCTTGATTGGTATTGCGGTCTGGCTAGTTGTCAGTTACGTGCTAGCTACCCGCCTATTTGTTTGGAAAGAAGTAGCAAATTAGACGCTCTTGACTAACAAAGTAAGAGTATGACTTGATGACCTCCTTAAAAAGGTCAATTTGGCGTCTAAATAGACCTTCAATATTTTCTTATGACGTATTTCCCTTTTGCCGTGCTTCGAGCCAAGCATCCAAACTAATTTTTCCTGGTTCCATACAAAATATTATCAAAAATGAGAAAAAATACATGGCAGCTAACTCGCCGTTATTTAGCGTCGGAAACCAGGCGAGATGAACAATTAAGTAGGCCATTACCATATCTAAAGCAGCTATAAGGGCTGCTAGGTGAGTCCATAATCCAATTAGTATCAAGGTACCTCCCACTAGCTCCACACTGCCAGCGAGAAACAACGCGTTTATATCGAAAGGCATAGGAATTGAAATTAGTTCTCCGATGTTGACTGTTGTCATGCCGCCTCCCGTGAAGGGTTGTGGATTTTCACCTAATAGTTTGGCGGAGCCGTGAGTAATAAACATCGCTGAAACGAATACTCTGAACAAAAGCCAGGCATAATCTCGGAGATTTTCGCGGCCTTTTTCTACTAAATAGTTTAATCTGCTCATGAAAACTTTCCTCTTTTAATTACTATCATTTTTGTTCTTATTTTTACGTTTAACACATTAAATCAGAACTGAATTAATTGATTCCCTGAAAGCTGCATATTGTCCTGCTTATAGTACTTCAAGTTTAACATCTAATACCAAAAAACTAGCAAAAATCTCTATTCTTTCTCACGAGCGCACGATTCTACTTAGCCCCAGTGTGGAATCAATGGTCATAACTTTACCAATAGAACCTAGCACCACTACCCGGCCATCTACACCTTGGCTACTAGGACATTCACATTATCTATTGAGTAATGAGATTAACTATAGATTTAGAGTACCCATGCACTGCATTCGAAGAAATAGCTGAAGGAAAAAATAGTCAGGCGCAGATCGACAATACGGACACCCCGAGAATTCCAATGACCAGACTTGAACGTCTCATCTTTTTGCCCAAGAAGAATGGTAGGTACTATTACAGAAGCGAAAGCATTCTATTGTGTGTATACAAAGTTGTCGAATCAGGCACAGAAACAATGCTATCGTGGAGCTACTAACCTTCTGAGGTGTACATATGTCCTTAACAGATAATAGTCTTAGTAATAAAGTAGTGAGTAATATGGCACGCGTCTTGTTTCTACTAGTTTTCCTTCAAACGAGCTCAAGCGTTGCCGCACAAACCTATCGAATCCTCTTGTCCAACGACGATGGTATCAATTCACCCTTATTGCATACCTTGAAAGAGGAGCTGGCCGCTCTACCCGAAGTTGAGGTCGTCATTTCGGCACCTGCAGATAACCAGTCCGGCAGCAGCCATTCCACCAATGGTGGTCCATTAATTGTGGAGCACACCTATCAGAATGGCGAATCTCTGGGCTATGCAGTGGCTGGCAGCCCTTCTGATGCAGTTCGCTTTGGCCTTGTGGAACTCGGCAAGGACGATCCGTTCGACCTAGTAGTATCTGGAATCAATCGCGGCGCAAACGTTGGCAACATATCCCATCTGTCCGGTACAGTGGGCGCAGCGATGGAAGGTCTATTGCATGGGGTACCTGCCATAGCTGTCTCGCAGGATGTAACAGACGTCGATACCGTTGCCTCTGCCCAGTTCACCGCTCAATTGGTGAAGCGCTATAGAGAGTCGGGAGCTCCGGAAGGTACGCTGATTTCGATAAATATTCCAAGCGGCGAGTTACAAGGTGTAAAAATCATGCCCATGGGGGATTCCTATTTACAAACTTCCCATTATGAGCTGGTGGAACAGACTGGCGAGCGCTCGGTGTATGAGAGACAACGCGTTGTCGTGCAGTCTCTAGACAGTAGTACCGATACCTATGCTTATCAACAAGGTTATATCACGTTAACACCTTTGAAATTTGACTGGACTGATCACGATATTACGGAACGGGTAGAATCATGGAATTTACAACTCGTGAACTAAATCGCGAATAATAGTTCGCCCGAAGTCGAATACGTTTCTCAGTACACTTTGACTCGGCCATAAGATCGTTTATGCTTCCGATCCCCCCGGGAAAAACACACGAGGAATAGAAGGTGAAAAAACTGCTGACAATAGCCTCAATCCCTATACTGATTTTTTTCAGCCCAGGAGCGCTAGCCGACCGTCAAGCTAGCGATGATGAAAGCAATATTGTAGATGCGCGTGTTCAACACCGAACATACACGTTTCCGCCCACTGGCGAAACTATCCCCTATGCTCTGTTTATTCCTTCTAGCTATAACGAGGGAAACCCGGCACCTTTAATTATTTCACTGCATGGCCTTGGCAGAACTCATGATTGGCTAATGGGATACCATGGACTTCTTGATGAGGCTGAGGCTAATGGCTACATCGTAGCTACGCCGCTTGGGTATATCCGACGCGGCTGGTATGGCTCAAGAGAAACTGAAGATCGACAGGATTCAAAATACAGCGAACAGGATGTAATGGAAGTGCTGAGCCTGGTGCGAGATGAATTCAATGTCAATGATAATCGCATCTACTTATGGGGCCATTCCATGGGCGGTGCCGGAACCTACCATATTGCCGCTAAGTACCCAGATTTATTTGCCGGGCTTGGTGTCGCAGCTCCGGCTCCAGAGCAAGACCTCGACATCAGGGCTACTTTAGAAAGAATCAAGCATATTCCTATTTTTGTCTTACAAGGGGATGAAGACGGGCTGGTTACCCTCACACGTCGCTGGGTCGAACAAATGCAGACTCTGGGCATGCAACATGTTTATGCAGAGATTCCGGGCGGTGACCACTCACTGGTGATTTCTCAAAACAGCAAACATATGCAAAAGTTCATAGATTTTTTTAATATTGTCCGAAAGCACTACTAACAAGAATAAGTACAATGCCCAAAACCCAACTGATTAAAAATCTTGCCCTGGTAGCAACTGTTTGTGCTTTTCAGTACTTGATAGCAGCCGAGTCTGGAAATTTCAATGCTGCCGCTACTTACCAATCAACCTGTTATGCCTGTCATGGCGCAGGGCAGGCTCATGCACCGATAGTCGGAGAAGCGATAGAATGGGAAATTCGGCTGGAGAAAGGTATAGATGCACTTGTAAAGAACACCATTGAGGGCCTAAACGGCGTCATGCCAGCACGTGGTTTGTGCATAGTCTGTAGCGATGAGGATCTCAAAGCCTTAGTGGAATACATGATCGAACAGAGTCAGTAAATGAACACGAAGAAGCCTCGTCACCCTTAATCAGAACAGTGGAGTAAGCTGATGCTATACAAAGTTATTTCCAAGACCAAATTCGCTTTCTTTGTGGCGAGCCTGTTAGCCATTTTTGTGGGTTGTTCACAAGAGGACGATACCAGATCAATTCCTATTGCAACCACCGACGACGCTACGAAGCCCGCAGAAAATAGACTGTCATCGGTTCCTGACCTGGAATGGCCGCTACACAACTTCAACCTTTATGGATCACGGTCCGCACCTACCGACCAGATCACTCCAGAAAATGTCGCAACTCTCACTCCAACGTGGTTATTCCAACATGGCGTAATCGACGGGGTAAGCAATCAGACCACACCTGTCATCGTCGACGAGATTATGTATGTCACCGATTCGCGGGGAAGCGTCTATGCGTTAGACGCTCGAAACGGCCATCTTATCTGGTCTTATGACGTTACACGATTACTAGGCGGCGGTCGACGTGAGGGTTATATCTTCAGACATCGAGGGGTAGTTTATGATGAAGGCGTGGTTTACACGGCAGCCGGGTCTTTCATTTTCGCCCTAGATGCGAAAACTGGCGAGCCACTTGAAGGATTCGGCGATAATGGCCAAGCCTCGGTTATCCTAGATGTACTTCATCTGAAAGACCCCACTGTCGAAACAGCCATCTCGGTGGGTTACTGGTTCACTACGGCTCCCCAAATCTATAACAACGTCATCTATATCGGTACTACCCGCAGCGAAAGTCATATCGCAGGCGGCTACGTGCTGGCCATTGACGATCAGACCGGAGAAGTACTGTGGCATTTTAATACTGTTCCCCAGGATGAAAATGATCAGGGCTGGGAAATTGCTGGCCCAACCTGGATTGGCGGTGAACGCAATGGCGGCGGCATATGGGAAACTCCTTCCATCGATCCAGAACTAGGCCTGGTGTATTTTGCTGTTGGCAATCCCTTTGGTGACAGCACCAAGCGTGACGGCATGAACCTTTTTTCCGATTCGATCATCGCCTTAACGTTGGATGAAGGTAGACTGGAGTGGTACTACCAACAGGTACATCACGATGTCTGGGATTATGACGACGGTAACCAACCCGTGCTATTCAACATGGAGGTAAACGGGGAACCCGTTAAGGCTCTCGCTCAAGCAAACAAAAATAGTTGGCTCTACATTCTTAACCGAGAAAACGGACAACCAGTGCATCCAATTCTTGAAACTCCAGTTTCCACCGAAACCGACCTTGAAGGTGAAGAGCCATGGCCAACCCAGCCCATACCTCACAAGGCAAATGGCGATCGAATGGAACCAGTTTCCCCGGTGTTTCCAACCGATATTCCAGCTCAACACATGGAAGTAAATACCTTAGTTGAACAGTTTACCCCGCTAGGACCGAGTCAAATTTTTGCTCCGGGTATGGGTGGTGGCTCCAGTTACGGACCGTTAGCCTTTAGTGAGAAAACAGGCCTACTGTATGTGGCCGCCATAGACCAACCTTTTAATTCTGGTCGAGATCCAAAGGGTTATTTCTCGGCCTACGATCCGACCACCGGCGAGTTGATCTGGAGGCAGATCTTCGAAGGTTATGGACAAGCTGGTCCGGTCGTTACCGACGGTGGCCTAGTATTTGTCGGCGCAGGAAGTAACACAGCTGGTTATTTCTACGCCTTCGACGCTGAAACCGGAGAAGAATATTGGAAATTCAACACCGGATCCGGCGTTTTTGCCTCACCGGCTGTGTACGCCATCGATGGTCAGGAATATGTTTCTGTAGCATCAGGAGGTGGCTCAAGAGGACGCAGGGGTGGAAATCTGATCCTGACCTTTGCTCTCCCGAAAAAAAATTGATCCTAAGCTACTCTTCGTAAAGTTAATGTACCCAGAAGAAAGGTTTCCGCAGAACTGATAATTACCGTTAAAGTTCACTGATAACCACACGGAAACCGATAGTGCCGGTTCGAACACCCGGATCCACAGCGCCGCGGACAGCAGTACGCACATTGTTCATGGCGTCAGCGTAGGAACCGCCTCGCATTACATACAGTGCATCTTTAGTTAAATCGGCCGCGTCGTCAGCCGGATCATATGGATAGTCCTGCAGCGGACTCCGGGTAAGTTCCCAAACATTGCCGGCCATATCAGACAACCCGTGCGCACACCCAGGACAGGAGAATGATCCGACAGGACTGATCGAGTCAGCATTAAAGTTTGAAAAGCCAGTTTGGGGTTGCGACCCCCAGGTAAAAACCCTTCCATCGGTGCCGCGGGCGGCTTTTTCCCATTCGGCCTCGCTGGGGAGCGTTACCCGTCCACCGTTATTCAATAACTGTCGAATAGCCGGAGGAGTTGTAGGGGATTCACGAAGGCGCCGTTCCAGCCAGCGGCCGTATGCGAGGGCTTCAGGCCAAGTAACGCCAGTAATGGGGTAATTACCCAATACATTTGTACCAATGCTGTGCCCGGTTAACTCAGTGTCCTCGGCGAAAGCAAAGAATTGGGCAACAGTTGTCTCGAAGCGGCTTATATAGAAAACAGGCAGATCGACTGATCCCTGTCGACTTAAATTGGACCAACGTTCATTTTCGTAAGCCGAGCGATCAATTACGGGATTACTACCCATGATAAATGAACCGGCGGGAATTTCCACGAAACCCAGCATATCGTCGTCGGGCAGAAACCAAGCGTTGCTGAGAAACCCATCGAGAGCTGGAATAACATATGGCAACTCGTTTGAAGTGCTCATCTGTAACAGCGAACTCTGTCGGCTCATCCAAAACGCGATAACGAGAATAATAATCGTCATTACAGTTAGACCAACTGTGTGACCCTGCACTTTTCGTGAAGAAGCTTGAGAAGTTTTCACAGGAATATTCGCTCGTTGGTCATAAACGATTCTTGTTGCCAGTTGCCACGCAGGCGAATATCCAGTCATGATTACAGGCGCGGGCATAAAGGTCATCCAACGACTCATTCATCAGATTCAGTCCACCCTCTCTTAATAACAATCGCAAGTCCAACTCGTGAGGAACATCTCTTAAAGCCAGACCGTTATCCAGCAGGTTAGCGCAAGCTGCCTTAAATTTCAGTTCGCAAGCTTGGGTAAAGAAGCCAAATGCTTGCTCTGTATCCGGTACAACTATTCCCCCTACACGATAATGGATACCTAGCTCATTGCAGGCCCACGCAGAATTGTCATCGCAGTAGGTTGTCTTAAGCTGCACCAAGCGATAGCAGGCGTTAGGCAGATCCTCGGTACACGCCTGTTCCCAGAATGGGAGGCTGTCACCAGTGTGTTTACCATCGGTCTTGCCCAGCAGGGTCATGGCAGCAAATACTGCAATCCAAATGCTCATGTGAGCCAGATTGGCGCGACCACTCATCCAGTCAGATCGCCATATATTCGGCAGTGGTTGAAAATTGATGGAACTCACTGCCCGATCAATGGCAATAACGCTTAAATTGAGCAGCGGCACACATAGAAGCTTATCGTAAAAAGTTGGTACTCCGACATTGCCCAACAAGGTATAGAGACCGAAAACCCCCAGCCCGTACAACATACCAAATATAGTTTTCCCAAGCGGTGTTCGGGGAGAAGTAGAAGGGTCCGTGATCAGTAAGTGGAGACCGAGAAACACCGCGGCCGGAATTTCTGAATCAAGAAAATAGGGTACGCCAGCGGCAGAACTATAGATGGCACTGAGCCCGAAAAGGCTAATTGCCGCCATGCCTGCTACAAGAGTGATGGAAAAGAAATACATCACCACTAGCCCGATCAAAAAAAGAAAGGTGTAGATATTTGGAGCCAGAGTAAGAGTAGAAGCGATTTCCTGCCCCCAGGTAAGACTGGTGGTATTAGTAAGAATCAGTACTAGCGAAAACAAGCCAAGCGCAAAAGCGGACGGGTTGAAGATATGCACGCTGCGTCCTTCACGCTGCCAACGTAGATATTCCTTGCCCATGAACCCAACTGCTATCATGAGAAATTGCATGTAGAACCAATCGTCCCTGAACCAGAGAAATAAATTGATACTCAAGATGATGGGGAAAGGACCGAAGCCCAGAACGTAGTCGCGCTGCCGAGACCAGGTCAGCAATATATCGAAGGTATATGCAAATAAAATCTGAGCTAAGATTAACAAGGCATGATCGTATACTGGGCGCCAGAAAAACCCCCAATAGGCAAACAGGCTAACTTGTACCATCGCCTGCACATAATGTTGTGGTCGCACGGCAATATTGAACGCGCGAGGAATTCTGTCTCTGTTCAACTGAAATAATAACCAGCCCAACCAGGACACCAGTCCACCGGTTGCCGCTACAAAAGACCATAGCAAGACGCTATTCTGCTGCACCCTCGAGGTAAGGCATAAAAGGAGTAGCGCAGCAATAAAGACAAGAGGCAATTTGGAATTGCCAAGAGCAAAAGCCGCTTGCTGCGCCGGCAATAGGCTAGATTGTGCTTCCTGTGCCACTAATTTCCTACGATTTCGCCTACCTTCTTTCCCCATACTAGGTTCTGCTTTCGCTTATTTGAAGAGGTCCCGAAGAATAAACCAGCTACCGGAGCAATTCAATTTGGTTCCAGAACACCTCACACCAAGTGCTCAGGCAAATTTCCCGCGCCCCATACAATACGAACAGTAGCCATTTCTGGCACAAAAGGTAACTATTTTGCCCTTGAAAATTCGCTGAAATAAACGTAATTTCGATCGACTAGGTTACAGATGATGTGTCACAGTCAGTATTAGATAAAAACAAACGCTGGAGATTAAAATGAAGAACAGAGCCATAACCATACTGTCGGTCACACTTGTCAGTATATTGGTAGCTCCACTCGTTACAGCCCAATCCTCAGACATCCCGCGTACTGAGTACGGATATCCCGATTTTCAAGGCACCTACACGTTCAGGACGATTACCCCGTTGAATCGCCCCAGAGAATTAGAACAATTGGAAGTTCTTACTCCCGAACAAGCCAAGGAATGGGAAGAATTCGAGAATCGGCGTCAGAATCGCGATTTGATTATCGATTCAGTTGGTGGTGCTGGTTATCCACCCGGTGTGATTTCCTACAATAATTTCTGGTACGAGCGTGGTAATCAAACTATTGCGGACCGTCGAACCTCGCTGATCTACGATCCTCCTAATGGTCGCACTCCACCGTCTAATCAGTTTGGCCGTCAGCGCCGCCAACAGTACGGACAGATGATCTTCGAAAGTGCTGGACCGGAAGGTCGCACCACTGTGGACCGGTGTCTGACTGGATTTGTGGGAGGACCACCATTGATTCCCGGCTCCTACAACAACAACATGCAGATTGTGCAGACCAAAGAACACATCATGATTCTCAATGAAATGGTTCACACTGCCCGAATTATTCGTCTTAATAGCGAGCACCATACCAAACAATTGAAATGGGAAGGCGATTCCATTGCCCATTGGGACGGTGATACCTTGGTGATTAATACCCAACACTGGTACCACAATTACAACCTGCGTGGCATGTCTGACCAAGCGATGGTTGAAGAGCGGATCAACTGGGTCGACGAGAACACTCTCGACTACGATTTTACTGTCACCGATCCTCAATCCTGGGATGTATCCTGGTCCGCGAAGATGCCTCTTCGCCGCTCTGCCGACCCTGTTTTTGAGTATGCCTGTCATGAGGGTAATCATGGTCTAGTAGGGATTCTGGCCGGATGGAGGCGCTACGAATCCATGGGATTCAACGGTGACGGCTCACCTAGAACCCAAACCACTGGTGAAGTTGAAACCGAAGAAAATTAGTCTAGTTTCGAGTATTAAACAACCAAGGCCAGCGGGAAGCTTCCCTTCTGGCCTTTTTCTTTGCTATGAGAAAATACTTTATTATAAATAAGACAATTTTTTTTGTGCTGGTTTCTCTAGCTGCCCATACTTCCCAGGCGGCAGGGGTCGAGTCGATTTTTATTTCCTCCCAACTCGATCCGAACTCGATCATCATTACCGAGATTGATATCATTTTCGTCCCTCAGGGTTTCGACTCTGCAATGGCTAGCCTGCCGGCTCGGCGTCGCGAAGCACTCAAGGTGTATCTATTTGGCCAACATGATTCCTCCTCAATGGCTCCCATCGATGTCACCGAGATTCAGAAAGTGCTGGTTGAAATCGATCAATTCGGAATCGGGGTTTCAATTCGGCGTTGAGAAAACCTTATTATTCTAGAAAATATGCCTCAATTACTGTGCCGAACTCTATGGCCTCATCATCCTAACAACGGTTGCTTTTTTATAAGTCATCGAACGCCAGAGCCATCCTACAGGGCCGAATCGATAGTGCTTTAGTCATAACATATTTGTGATGATTTGGAATACCCGGAGTCGGCCAACAAGAAGTAATTATAAGGAATCTTATAGTAGAAAAAGCGTGGCAACACCTTTAAAGGTAAGGATAGGTTGCTGTTAGTACAAAAAGTTACTCGCGCCTGAAATAGCCGCGTACTTTTAGCAACTTGAGGAAATATTAAGTTAAATATTTTCTAATATATCGTTAAATATGACACTAGGCCTCATAGCGGCAGCTGCAAGGACAGGATTGGGTTTATAGTATCCGCCGATGTCCATTGGTACTCCTTGAACGGCGTTCAACTGCTCAACTATCTTCTCTTCGTTAGCCACTAATTCCGCTAGCGCCGATTTAAATCTTTCCTGCAGGTCCTCGAAAATGGATTGTTCCGCCAGCGCTTGGGCCCAGTACATGGCTAGGTAGAAATGGGAACCTCGGTTATCCAATTCATTGACTCTACGAGAAGGAGACTTATTATTGCCTAGTAACTCGCCAATAGCCCTATCTAATGAATTGGATAGTACTTGGGCTCGCTCATTGCCGGTGACCTCTGCCAAATGCCCCAATGATGCCGTTAAGGCCATGAACTCACCTAAGGAATCCCAACGCAAATGGTTCTCTCCTTCAAACTGTTGCACGTGTTTCGGCGCTGACCCTCCGGCGCCGGTTTCAAATAATCCGCCACCATTCATTAGGGGCACAATTGAAAGCATCTTGGCGCTAGTCCCCAGTTCAAGTATCGGAAACAGGTCTGTCAGGTAATCTCTGAGGACATTACCGGTCACTGAGATAGTGTCTTTCCCCTCCTTAACACGCTCCAGTGAAAATCGGGTAGCTTCTGCCGGCGCCATTATATTAATTTCTAAACTACTGGTATCGTAATTAGGGAGGTACTTGTTGACCTTTTTAATCAATTCAACGTCATGGGCACGGTCTTCGTTCAACCAGAATACAGCCGGTGTATTTGTCAATTGAGCTCGCGCAATCGCTAGCTTTATCCAGTCCTGGATGGGTTCGTCTTTCACTTGGCACATACGCCAGATATCGCCTTGCTCAACTTGATGAACTAGCAAAGTATTTCCATCAGCATCTTCGACTCTTATGGTTCCGTTTGCAGGCACTTCAAAGGTCTTGTCGTGGGAACCATATTCTTCAGCTTTCTGGGCCATAAGACCGACATTGGCTACGCTGCCCATTGAGGCGGGGTCGAAGGCACCGTTGGCTTTACAGAAATCAATGGCTTCCTGGTAAACACCGGCATAGCAACGATCCGGAATAATGGCTTTGATATCATGAAGCTGCCCATCAGGCCCCCACATCTGGCCGGACGAACGCAGAGCTGCCGGCATAGAGGCATCGATAATCACATCACTCGGAACATGCAGGTTGGTGATTCCGCGATCAGAATCTACCATAGCCATTTCGGGCCGGTTCGAGTAACACGCTTGGATATCCGCTTTGATCTCGGCACTTTCATTTTCCGGCAAGTTGCCGATTTTAGTATAAACGTCTCCTATACCATTATTAGGATCCACGCCTAGTAATTCGAACTTTTCCGCGTGTTTTTTGAATACATCACGGTAATAGATAGTAACCGCATGCCCGAAAATAATGGGGTCAGACACTTTCATCATGGTTGCCTTAAGGTGAAGTGACATCAGCACACCCTGCGCCTTAGCGTCATCGATTACCTCCGTCAGAAATTCACAAAGCGCATTGCGGTTCATGCAAGAAGCATCAATAACCTCTCCAGCCTTCAAAGCAATGCCTTCTCTGAGTACGGTTTCTGTATTGTCTAACGTCAAGTGTCTAATTCTGACGATAGTGGGTGCATCCACGGTCGTTGATTGTTCGCTTTCAAAGAAATCGCCGGATTGCATGCTGACAACATGAGACTTGCTGTCCGCAGACCAAGCGCCCATGGGATGGGGGTTATTGCGCGCATAGTTTTTTACTGATGCCGGGGCTCGTCGATCCGAGTTACCTTCTCGGAGTACAGGATTAACCGCACTGCCCTTGACCTTGTCATAACGAGCCTTAATTTCTTGTTCCTGCTCATTAGCAGGCTCTTCCGGATATTCTGGTAGTGGATATCCCTTTTCTTGCAATTCTTTGACGGCTGCTTTTATTTGTGGGACAGAGGCCGAAATATTGGGAAGCTTGATTATATTAGCCATTGGATCCTGCGTGAGTTCACCCAGTTCCAACAGGTCATCGGTTTGCTTCTGTTCATCACTAAGAAAGTCAGGGAAATTGGCAATTATCCGGCTCGACAATGAAATATCCCGAGCTTCAACATTGATGTTGGAAGCCTCAGAAAACACTTTTATAATCGGTAACAACGAGTAGGTCGCTAGAGCCGGCGCTTCGTCTGTTTTGGTATAGATAATGGTGGGTTTTTGCTCTGACATCATATTTCCTTATAATTACTCTTCACCGGTTGATAAATTTCAGTCTGAAACACATATCTCTGAGGTAATTAATTTCCAATGGCCGTTACGGACCTTTGATCAAGAATTTCTATCACTCAAAAAAAAGGCGCGTATTATAGCAGTGAAGGGATAGTGGTAATAGTAGGTGGAAATCAGCCAGAGGGCTTTATTTGCCCTGTTTTGATCGATAGAAACGAGAGTAGAGCATGACAATTTCGACACATCTTGAAGGGTTTTTTATTCGCGGCACTACTGTCGAAGATTCCGAGTTGATTTTGAATTTCATTAAGGAGCTGGCAGAGTACGAGCAATTGAGCCATGAAGTAGTAGCCACCATAGAGACTCTGCGGGAAACTTTGTTTGGTGAAAGGGCCTACGCCGAAGTAGTTATTGGTGAATTTGAGGGAGTACCTGTAGGTTATGCCCTTTTCTTTCATAACTTCTCGACTTTTACTGGGCGACCAGGAATATACTTGGAAGACATTTATGTAAATACAGAGATGCGTGGTAAAGGCTTCGGCAAATGTTTGCTGGCTTATATCGCCAAGCTGGCGGTTGAGAGAAACTGTACCCGAGTAGATTGGTCTGTATTGGACTGGAATGAACCATCAATCCAGTTCTATCGATCCATCGGAGCTATACCGATGGAAGCATGGACTGTGCAGCGATTACATGGTGATGCGCTTCTCAGCTTCGCAGGTGAATTCAAATAGCCCAACCAAGAATTATGGCCCATAGCAGGAGAGTAGCTTGAGTAGGACAGTCTACGTTAATGGCACGTTCGTTCCTGAAGAACAGGCTAAAATTTCTGTGTTCGACCGAGGGTTTATATTTGGTGATGGGGTTTACGAAGTAGTTCCTGTAATCAGCGGTAAATTGGTCGACAAACAGTACTTCCTCGAACGCTTGGACCGCAGTCTGGATGAGCTAAGTATTGCTTGGCCTTGCACCAAGCAAGAGTACATGGAAGTGATGGAGCAACTGGTTGAGAGCAACCAACTAACTGAGGGAATAGTGTATTCGCAGGTCACCCGCGGTATTGCTGCTGACCGTGACTTTCCTTTTCCTGAAAATGTATCGCCTAGTTTTGTTGCTTTTACGTCGAACATGGAGTTATTAGAC
>Ga0257108_1000146_pt1 | contig 20334 bp, 33 predicted proteins | sample LP_taG_FD_190181 | JGI IMG/M metagenome (GOLD analysis project Ga0257108, IMG submission 190181) | Marine microbial communities from Northeast Subartic Pacific Ocean, Canada - LP_J_2011_P26_1000m | ecosystem: Environmental > Aquatic > Marine > Oceanic | place: Canada: Northeast Subartic Pacific...
TGTGTATCAACTACTGGCAAATAACTACACCGTGGAAACTGACCGCAATCTGCACAGTAACCTTGACGTTTATGGCTTATATTAGAGTATTCTATACTCGGATGTATTTCTCTAAACGTTATTACGGTAAGTCCTAAACCTTTTTAAACTCAACGGATGCCCATTATGATGTTGGGCAAGTCCATACGTTGGGTATATGTCTAGTGCCATGGAATATCTCGGAGTCTCGTAAGGGTTCTTCGGGACGGAGTGTTCTAGGTCTGAGGAGAATAGGGCGAGTTGTCCTACTTCGTTACGTTCTTCTCGGAATATGTTGAAGTATGCATCTGATGTATTAGGTTCTGCTTCATATAAGGTCGTATTAAACTCCCCTCTAAGGTATATGTTAGCGTTATGGAAATGTCCTATATCGGATATTATTTGAGGTCTTATAGCCTCGTGCGTGTGTGTATCGAGACCGCGGTCGTGTCGTAGTATGTTCCCCCAGCATTGAATAACAATATGAGGTAGATGTCTGAATTCGGGTAGTTTAAATAGTTTGGCGGGTATGTCGAGGAGTTCTATATCAGGATGGGTTAACCAATTACAGACGGTGAACTTAGCAGTGAGTCCATCGTATTCGGTTTCTGGCGAGTCCATGCCCAATACATAATCTTCCCATTCATCCAGTGTATTACAGATGACATCACATTCTCGTTTTGAGAGAAATTCCTTATGGGAAGTATAGTATTTGCTAGAGACAACTGCGTCTGCATTGAATCCCGCCATGATTCCTTATTCAGTGTCTTTGGTTATACTAGCTTCTATAGTATCGGTTTCTTTTTGCCAGACGATACGACCATCTTGTGCGTGTAGATGATGTTGGAGAAATCCGTGTCTCACTAGATCACCATTCTTATCACGTAAAGCTGATCCAGCACTACCACGTTGTGGTCGTTTACCTTTCTGTCTGAATTCTTTCTTAGCGTCTGCTCCATACATATGTCCTGAGAAATGTTTTCCCATGATATTATGTTGTGCGACATGTAAGAATGCAAAGAATATGACAAACCCAAAGAAATAGGTTATTGCCTTTAGTATATTAATTATCATTTGTAACTTACCTCGGTATGTTTAATTGATGTTTCTACGTTCAACCAAAGAAGACAATATCTATCTAGCCGTGGGTTATCATCGAAAAATACCATACTGGTTTGTTTAGTAAGACGATACCAATCATGATCATATGCAATATACGGTGCTTCTTCGTCACCACCTACTCCTCTCCATGCATATACATCATTGCTATCATGGAATATTGGTCTGATCTTCTCTTCAAATTGTTGAATATAGAGTTCATTTTGTGGACGGTTATTAACTGAATAATAACCAGTGTATGCAGCGGGTGTTTTCATCACGAAAAAATCCTCTGCCTTATATTGATCTTCAATATAGCGTTGTATGTCCTCGCCGTATTCTTTTTGAATACCTGCGGGGTCTTTATTGAAGTTGGTTAATAGAAACCGTGTGTCTCCTTGAGTGAATCCAATATAATCACCCAAGTATTCATTGGCACTTATGTTTTGCCAGTCCCATGCTTGTTGGATGGTGTATTTGTTCTCAGATCGTATCTCTTCCGCTTCTGCTACAGTAAACGGATGATTACTATGTTGGGTTGTACCTCGACTCGGCACAGAATCTAATATAATGTTTGCCACCATATCACGTGCATGTGGTTTTCCACCTGTTGCACCCAATACGATAGTCTTATCGCCGTTGTAAATACCTTTTAAACTGAAATCATGAGGGTCTAAGTTATACCACACATCATACTCAACCTCGTCTCGGCGGGTTAAAGGGATGATTTTTATGTCTTCGTCTATATCGGTAGGATCATCTGTGTAACATAGGATTTTGGACATCACAACATTGTCTTGATTGGTTACAGCATTTTGTCGATGCATAGACAAGTTGAAAGTGTTCACATCTTCACTTGTTATATGATTCTCTTCGGTCTTTAGTATAATTATGTTCACTGCCATTTCATTTTCTCCATTATAAGCAATAATATATTGTATTTATGCAAAATCTATCCACCCTGTAAAGATCAACTTAGGGTCTTTTAGTGGTGGATTTCCTCTGTGTAAGTGGGTATATCCCGCAGGCCATAGTAAAAAGTGATTACGAACTGGCTTAACTCGTAATGACTGGTATAGAAATTCTAATTCACCGCCATCTTCCACGTCATTTAAAAACAATGACCATGCAATTATAGTTTGTCTTGATGTCATGTCCCATGATTGTTCATGATGCCATGCATGATATCCACCTGTAGGTTCTGTTTCCTGTATACGTCCACCACTAACAAATACCTGACGGTAGGTATCTCTTATTTGTGGGTAACGCTCAAACAAATCGTCGAATATATCTCCTTCGATTATATTGATCATATCCTGTGTTTGTGGTATGTAACCATAAGGCATAGCTAGATAACCAAGAGACTCGTCCTTCTTTCTTCTGATATCAGAAGTATCAAACTCATTTCTTGGGATTGTTAAACCACGAGCTTTGCATTCTTCCCATGTATTCAACCAATCATCGATCATTTCTTCGGGAAAGAAATTCTCATATAATAGTATATGTTCACCTAAGTCGGTGACTTCTCTTTCACTCATCTGTAACTCACAACTTCTTTTCCTCTAATCCATCTACCGTGACAAGCACATTTAAATGGACTATTCAACTTATCTTCCGTAGTCTCATAATCAAAAGTAATCTGTTCCCCTATATTAATCTTACGTTTTGCAAGTATTAAGGGTTCAAGTATACCTTCCTTGACTACAATCTTTGCACTAGGATCACAATGGTGATTTATATAACCACCTTCATAGTGTTCCATGTGTCTCGCTCCTATTTGGATAGATGTTCTAGTCGGCTCAGGGAAATAATTTCCATTTAACACGAGTATGATATGGCCTGCATCAATTTCTTTTGATGCAAATAGCCCTAGATACCCCTTCTCAATTTCTTTTATCTCAACCAACTAACGCCAACCATTCCTTAATAAAAAATGCAATTAAGAAAAACAGCAACACCATCCAAATTGGATCGACCTTGACCATAACCTAATGAGACCTGTTCGATCCAACTCTAGGTTTTTTATTCGTGTGACCGCTTACCTTCTTCTTCTTCTTTCGAGTCTTAGGTGGTGCAATACCACCTTTGTAAGCTTCGTTTTTACGTTTTGTAGATTTGTCATCGGCAACGAATTTACCTTTTGCACCTCTTGCTCGTCTCTTACGATTAGCAGGTGTTAATCCATCGACATATGCTTCATTGACATCCGTAGTATCGGGATCATCTTTGATGTAATGTCCTTTCTTATTCCTTGCACGTTCTCCCGAACCACCAAGAAAAAAAGATCGAAACCAACTACTCATTCCAAATCGTCCACGTCTAGGCTTTTCATTTCTAGCCATTATCTTCTTCCTCTTTATTACTAAACACAACTCCACCTCGTCTGACGAGTTCATTTCTGACCTTCGCTCTCAACTTCGGTTTCGTCCTCTCATTATTAAATGCTTCAATAAGATCACTCTTACTTTTGCACTTCATATAATTATATTCCCAACGAGTTATAGTACCACCAGTAGCAGTCCTATTCCAATTTTTTACTGTCGGGCCAAATTTAATTGGGGGCATCTCTTCCTTTGTTCATTTATATGTATCTAAATTTTCCATCGTCCATTCGTGACTGCAATATGCATCACAAAATACTGTTACTTTCCCACAGTCAGGGCCTAAGACCAAACCATGTTCTATGTGGTAGTATTTAATGCTTTCAGCAATGAGTGGTTTGAAACACAAACCACACTCATAGTCAGCCACATTCGGCATTAAATCTATCTCTTAGTTCTACCTCTTTAGTAACCTCTTCAATGACTTCTTCAAGTATCTGCTTGGGTTTATCCATCAGTATTGCTTGGTGATCATTCTTCGGTTCTAATAGATTTCGAGCAACTAACAGTTTATTTAATATTATCACTGTATCCATCTTCTCTTCCGTTATCTGAGTTAACTTAATCGTCAAATCCCTCCATCGCTTCATCGTGATATGGTAGTGGGTCTTGTTTAGACCCCTGTTCCTTACCAGTCCATAATAGCAAAGCATGTCTTTCTCCAGTATACAATGGTTCTACACTGTGCCATCTGAGGGTTGAATTATTAAACGCAACCATTGTTCCTCTTCGGGTCATAATAATATGACCATCTACAATAAGTCTTCCACCAGTAAACTCTTCATCTAACATGAAGATAGCAGTTGCTCTATCATTCTTATCTGCTTCATCACGATGCCATGGAAATAGGTTATCCTGACTGTAATGTATCACTTGCATAAAGTTGACTCTTTCATAGTCTGTTCCTTCTGGCATGTAATCAGCGACAACTGCGTATATTTCATCATGTGCTGGTGTGTCACGGAAGAATGTTCCTATGTGCATGTTGTTATGAAAATATCGGTGGTTTCTTCCAATCCACTCTTCATCTACTGGTAAAAATTGATTCTCATTCTCACTGTCAGGCGGATGATAAACTTCTATCTCTTGCAGCTTCAAATACTCAGCATGAATCAATTCACAACGATCAGGTGTCAACACCCTATCCTTTATGATGAGTTGATCTAAGTTTCTCCACTCTTGTTGGTCTTCACCTTCAGCTCCTCGTGGGGTCTTGTAAGGCACCATGACCTTTCTTCGTTTTCTTTCTACCATGGTAACATTGACATCCCTATTTGTCTGAGAATAAACTCTATGATGACTACAAATATAACACCACCAATTATCTGATATGTCCAATACTGCCAACCAGTAAGTGACCTTGACCATTGTGCAAGTTTACTGTTATGTGCTTTATCATATGCACCAGTTTTATTGCCTATCTTCTCAGCCCAGTAATTAGGGTCTACAGAATTCTTGATTGCTTTTAAAATTTTACCTAGCACCACCGTTCCTACCCTTTGATGGATGAAAAAACAGCACTTGACTGAATCTCCAGTTGTCTCCACTATATTTTGTGTAATCGTCTATATACGCACCGTGTAATCTGTTGCCGGGCACAATAATTCCTCTATTAAATTTATGTGGGATGAGTTGTTGTAAATCCATATCATCTTCTACAGGATATAACAAACTCTGATGTTCTCTGTTCTCTAACCATGCACCCTCATATATGGCTGTTCCACCATTTTCAATCGTATCAAGATATATGATCAAATTCAATGTGGACATTTCATCAGGTGTTCCTAGTGGACTGTCAATATGTGGGTAATGTTGTAATTTATTATCAAAGATGTTAATCGTTTGAAAACAGTTGACCTCATATAAAGCATTCCATGTATATTCATGTCTCCACCAGTGGTTTCGACAACAATTTAATATTCGTTGCATGTCATTATCATATCTTCTTGTAGGATGTCCTACTTTGTCAACAACCCGACAGTCATTATAATCAACTCCATTAGGACTATCTCTTTCGCTGTTGTATTTCCAATAGGGATATGGTCTATTGCGTAGAGCCTCATTTATCTCTTCGGGATTCTCATAGAAGTTGTCTATGATTAGAATACCATCATCAAAGGTTAAATCCCAATGCTCTGCTTGTTTGAAATGCTCATCTAATGAAAATGCTTTTCTCATTTGAATTCTTGACTCCTAAGAAACTCATAACTCAGCTGATCACCTGACTCAGTATCATTTAATATTTCGTTGTGCATTAAATTAAAGGATAATGCTATTCGTTCGTATTCTTCATCACCACTAAAATCACCATGAACACCGTGTAACATATAAGAGGGCCACATACAAAATTGACCTGTTTTAGGATGAATGATTAAATCAGATTGTGTTCCTGTAGTTCCTGTTGAGGTAGTTCCCCACATATCATTGAAATTATCCATGTCTACGTCTCTTGCTTTGTGCTGTGCAATAGTAGTATAATTGGGATTAAGGAATTTAATGGGTTGTGCGTTGTCATCTGCTTTGACGTAATATGTTCCTGACAACATTGAGTTAACATGATTATGAAAATCGTGAAAATCATCATGACTGTAAACACTGATCCAAGCAAACAAATGAATATCATGTCGTGAGATATAACTAACGTCATGATACCATTGTTGAGCGATGAACTTGATATAGGTGTCTTTTATGACATTAGAAAATGTGTTATACCAGTTATAATCCAATAACTGGAGTCTAGCGTCATTGTCAAAATAGGTGGTGTAATTTCGTCTTGGTTCATCGTCACGAGACTCAACCGTCTCGATCATTTGACGACAATTATGTGCTATTAACTCGTGTGGTAAATCCAATTCTCCACGTAAGAATGGAGTTGGAAAGATATAATCTACTACGTAGTTTTCAACTGGCTGAAATAACTGTTCGTCATTCCGTATTTTCGCTGCCTTCATTCTTATTCCTCGGCCATAACCCTATGGAAGGTCGACCTTCATTCTCTAATTTCACTCCAACACCAACTGCTGGTTCTCCTTTAATTGTCACGTTTCTATAATATATTACGACTTCGCCCAATTCCCTGATATATCGTCTCAATTCTTGCATATTAGCAGACATTGCTTCATAGTCACCTACTGTTGTGGCAACAAAAACAACTGCTCCACCATTTTGTCTTTCCATTTCATCTAGGAATTGATCTAAGTATGTATAGTCATCTGGCCAATCAGGATTTTCTTTTCCTAATGTGCAAGACTTATCTTCATTCCGTGGTCTTTTACCGTCCGCGTCCTTAACACATGGATTGGTAATCTTAGCTTCTGATACCACATACCATTTTGGTTCAATCAAATTGATTGATCTAGGTAAGTTGGGTTGCATGATCGCAATCTCTATCGGTTTAGATGAGACTTCAATCTTTTTAGAACCCATTATACCACAGGCACTAAGACTAAAGACTAAACTAATTATTATTAAGTGCTTCAAGCTCTTTGCTATCATTTTCTATACTCTCGAATACTTGCTGTGTGCCTTTGTTAACTCGTGTGGTAATGAGGCCCGGCTTTGCTTGAGCAAGTTTATCTAAATTGTGTCGTTTAAAAATGTCAAGATATGAATTCATTTCTTGCTCAATTTGAGCATTTCTTGACTGCATGGTTAATAGAGATTGGCCCTGTCTTTCATATGACTCTCTAATTGCAGTCATAGCCTCTTCTTGCTGTTGTATTGCAAGCTCAAGCTTAACGTTGTTCTCTTTTAATGTTTGGTTTTCAGTATACAACCAATAACTAGCCCCGCCTAATATGACAAGTGCTATTAATAAAAACTGTTGCATTATTCGTCCTCTATTATATAATGAAGTCCTGTTGCTGATCTATGTTCTATTACTTTACCGTGTTGGTCTATAAATTTTAAGTGCTTCTCCGCAGCTTTAATAATCTTTTTGGCCAAGTATTCTTTATCGTCAGAATCACCCCAAACTCTATTGAATGAAACCGTGACTTTATAGCGTGTTCTGAATAGTCCTTTGAACCAAACCCAAACACGTTTTAACCACTCCTTCACCTTTGATGACTTCATAAAGGTATTTAGGAGTTTTTTTAATGGAGTGCCACTGGGTTTCTCAAAGCTTTGAGAGCATTAATAGTATCTTCTGCACTAACGTGTAGAATCCCTATTCCACCAGCTTCTTCCCATGCGTCGACATTTGCCTTAACATCATCAATCAGGACACTTCCGCTCTTAGCGAACATTGCCTTTTGTCTTCCGTTAAATGTGCAAGTGACTACAATAGATGGATCAACATATTGTCCGATCCATTTGACCTTATCATAAACCACTAATTCTCTGTTTACGGAACCAGCAGCAGATAAGATTTCCCACGGTAAGTGGGTATGTTTGATATAAGCGATGAGTTCATACATATCCACCATCGGTGGTAAATTTCTGAACAATCTCTTATTGGTTAATTCGGGTTTTCTTTTGTCGTATTCTGAATGACCTTTAGCATCATTCTTTAAAGGCTGTCCTATCATTTTACTACAACCCACGACGAAGTCTGCTAGGACTCCATCCATATCAACAAATATTCTTTTTACTTCACTTTTACTCATTTTACATACCTATTATACTACTATACAGGCCGTGCTGTCAAGGCTAAAGCCAGTATTTGTTGTATATTTTATCTTCTAGATTATAGGCCTCTTTTTCCCATGGTTGTTTACCATAAACGGTATTAGAGTATGATGGATCATCTTTCCACCACTGTTTTCGAGACAATTCACCCTTTATTAGCTGCTTTGTATGAACCAATTCGTGTGCTAAATTACGCATCATTTCATCCAGTGTGAATGGCACTCCATATGCTTTTCTTGGTAGTTCGATTTCACTGCCTGATCTATCACCCCAACATAACCCATAGAATTCGTTTTCACATACATTTACAATTTGAATATCAACAGTGACATTTCGCCTAAGTCTAGGCAACATATGCTGTATTGTTTCTACTATGTAATCTTTGATTCGTGTCTTTTGTGCAATACGACCACGAATACTTACATGAATATTAGAACCGTTCCTCGTCCTCATCCATCACCTCAAGTAAATCTTCATCAACCTCATCACCACAAAAAGGACAATGATTTATCAAATAATAATTTGTATCCATGTCATGTTCTACTTCTGATTCGCTTCTACAACCAGCACAAAATACTTTAACTCTCATCTATCTCCTTTTCACCTAACACCTTCACCCATAAATTATCAAAAGCTTTCCTCTTTCCATTCCAAGTAGCATATGGTAATTCATGAGGAGCTCCTGTAACCTTATTATACGGTGTATCAGCAACTGTAAAGTCTAATCCTTGTTCGTATATTCTAACTTCGTTATAGACAACATCGATCTGTTTGAATAGGTGCTTCCATCGGTCACAGTGAACGTCTTGATCCTGTGGTTGAGGTAAATATAATCTAAACTTATTCATAGGTCTTGGTGATTCCACGGCTGTTTCATATACTTCGAGTGCCATTTCTCCAACTGGTCATATCCGCCTATTGATTGACCGTTTATTCTTATTTGTGGGAACGTTCGAGCCTTGGGGAATTCAAATAATATATCATCCCGAGTAAAATCTTCGTCCAACTGTTTATATATGTAATCGTAGCCATATTGTTTGCACAATAATTTTGCTTGAGTGCAGTAAGGACATTGTGGTTTACCCCATATTTCTATCATGTTGGTTTAAGACCTCCTCTCATTTTTTTATACTCACCACATTTGTAACAAACTCCACATGGAGATTTCCCATCAAATGCTAATGGATGGCCACAACTCTGTGCCCATGGTTTAACTTCATCAGGAATCAGTTCCCATTGTTGTCGTTTCGTCATTCCACTAAGTGGTGGATACAGTTTCTGGCCATGGGGTCTCTCGTTCATCATGGCACAATAATGTTCAAAGACTAAGAAGAACTCCCATGCTCTTGGATGATAATGATAATCTCCACCAACACCGTATTCATGATCACCACTATTTACACCCCAAAAGAAGTTCTTAACATCAGGGTATCTTGTTGCAAGTTGACACGCTGCAAGAACCCAATGTTTTGAAGAATGAAACCCATCTTCTCTTTCACCAAAGTTCTGATCATACGTTGATTGTTTATGTATTAATAATGGAACTTTATAGTGGTCAGTAATCTGTGGGATATTGGCATTTACTTCCCTTGAAGCACAAGCAGGATGTTCGAATACAGAATGAACGGCAGCTACAATTTCGTGATCAGATTCCGTTAACCAATGAAGTAAAGCGACACTCTCGATGCCACCCGAAAACATAACAAAACATTTTTCCATCTATAGTTTCAAATAGATTAACAGCAATAATAGAATAACCAAGAAGAGTTCAATCCCTAAGATCAGATGATAAAACACCCATCTAGTCTTATACATATTGAGCTCAATCTTTCTTTCATCTTCAATGTCATCAAATCTATCAACAACATCAATCCATTTCTTATATATTTCTTTCCACTTACTCATAGGTTTATCCACACTACTCCAAATGCTGATACTAGAAATAGTATTGAGCTGAGTATGAATATTATTTTAAGTGCCTTGTTCATAATTTGAAGTTCTTGAACGTGTCTGACTTAACATCTTGTTTGATTCCACCAATTAAATATGATTCTATCTCTGTCTCTTGTGGTGCATTCTGTAATCTTCTACTAGAAAACCAATGTTGAGTCCACGGTAATGGGTTATTTGTTGAGGGTCTATCGAAAATAGGTTTGAATCCTATTGCACGAAGCCTCCTGTTGCAAATGAATTCGATATATTGACCCAATAATGCTGTGGACAACCCAATCATCGATCCTTCTTTAAATAGATACTCTGCCCATTCCTTTTCGGTCTCTGCACCTTCCTCGTATAACTCATAAACTTCCTTTCTGCAAGCTTTCATGACCTTGTTCATGACCCTATTCTTTTCATTCTTTTGATAATTTTTTATTATGTGCTGAGTGATTGCCAAATGTTGACTCTCGTCTCTCGCTATCAGCGAGATAATCTTTGCACTTCCTTCCATGAGTTTCAGCTCCCCAAAGGCGAATGAACATGCGAAAGAAACAAAGAATCTAAGACCTTCTAAGATGTTGACACTAATCAATGCAAGATATAGTGCTTTGTATAACTCTTCTTCATCATACTTGAGTCCTAATAGTTTCCTTCTTCCTAGTGTAATGAACTCATCATACTTTTTAGTGACCATTTCTGCTCTCTTGATGATTGCTGGTTCAGTTAATATGGTGTCAAAGACATCACTTGGGTTAGCATAAACATTCTTTATGATATGAGTGTATGACCTTGAGTGAATTGATTCCATGAAGTCCCAAGCGATAATAGAAGACTCAAGCTCAGGGAGGCTCACAAACGGTAAGAATGCTATGGATGGAGCCCTGCCCTGAACTGAGTCTAATAGGGTTTGATACCTCAAATTGGAAGTGAAGATGTGTTTTTGCGCGTCATTCAATGTTTGAAAGTCTGCACGATCTTTTTGTAAAGATACTTCTTCTGGCCTCCAAAAGAATCCTAATTGTTTTTGTGTTAATTTATCAAACACAGGATACTTAAAGGTATCAAATCGTTGTGTATTTAATGGTTCACCAAAGAACATCTTCTCTTTAGTGAAGTCTACATTTTTCTTGTTAAAAACTGTCATCAATCCCCACCCTTCTTTGTTCTCGGATATTGATTTTCGGGTCGTACATAGTCAGGTGAAATTTCTGATGGCTTAAGTTTTGGCTGTTGATATGTATTCGATTCTATTTTTTTATCAAATGAGTCTTGAGCTTGTTCATCATACACTAAATGATCATAATTATTAGTGAATCGGGATAGTTTACCACCACAAACTCCTTGACTTCTGACAGAATGCCAGATATTCATGAACTGATCAAACAATTCTCCATGTTTGCTTCCTTCTTTATCAGGTGCATATCGATTACGTCTGCCATCAAATTCTAATGGTAATGTTTCACCCCATTTTCCTCTTTCAGCATGGATGACGGACTCGTCATGCAACATCGCATCTTTTCGGCTACCACCAAGTTTATGTGCAACTGGTATTGCATAATCAAAAGCTTGTCCAAAGTTATCAGCTATTGTTTCTGGCAATTTCCATAACTCTGAATCTCTATTGTAGAAATGTAGAAACATCTGATAACTATAGTCTCCTAACAACTTGTCTCTCCAGTGTGCTACATTTGGGCCTAGATATAATAATACATCGCCCGGCTCCAACGACACTTGGATCATTCCTTTCTTAATTCTTTGTCTGTTTGGGATATCTTGAGTCACAGGGCCAATGTTATCCTGATCTTTTGTATCTACCCAATTCTTTGAGTTGTCAACCCAAATCTTCCATGGAGTATTATCATCCGTTCTATAATCTAAACAAATTGTTGCACTGATCTCACATGATGGTCTATCCGTATGTGCTTTAAGGTATGCACCCCTCTCATATTTTCTTGTGTATGAGTAGGTTTCTCTGAGATTTATATCAATCGTGTCTCGTAATGCATTTCTTAACCAACGGTGAAGTGAGACGCCCATGGGCGTGCAATAACCACCATGAGATTTAAATAGGGTTTCTTCGGGAGAGTTTTGAATAATATCTTCTTCGAGTTGAAGAATATCTTCTTGATATGGAGCAGCTTCAATAGTTTTCCATGTATCTAAAGTCAGTCTGACAACCTCTTTAGGAATGTATTGTTTAAGAACAACATACCCCTCTTTCATCAGTTGCCATGTGTCGGGATTAGTAGCCCCCTTTAATATTACATCAGGAACCCCTTGTTGAGGTTGTGTCTGTCGTATTCCAGTAACTTGGTCTTTATATTTTATCGTCTTATCTTCAAATCTCACAGGCATCGCATTCTTCCTCACCTTCTTCATTATTATCTTCTAAAGGTTGTTCTACTACATCTTCTATCTTACCATCTAAGGTATTTTGGTAGTAGGCTGTTTTCCAGCCATACTTATATGTAGTGAGCAAATCCTTGGCCATTACGGATATTGGAACTTCTCCATTCGGATAATTCTCAGGATTATATGACCAATTTCCACTGATAGACTGATCAAAAAACTTCTGCATCATAGCAACGATGTTTATGTAGCCTTCATTATCTTCCATGTCCCATAACAGGGTATATTGATTCTTTAAAATACTATATTGTGGAACGATCTGTTTTAGTGTTCCCTTTTTACTCTTTTTAACACTCAGATAGTCTCTAGGTGGTTCAATGCCGTTCGTTGCGTTAGAAACGACGCTAGAGGACTCAGATGGCATCTGTGCAGACAAGGTTGAGTGTCTTAAACCGTATTCTTTTATGTCTTTTCTTAATTTGTCCCAATCCATCAACAATTTGTTGGGATAAATTTCATCTACTGAGTCTTTGTAAGTGTCAATAGGTAGTAGTCCCTGTGAATATTTGGTTTTATCATAGTATTCACATTCACCCTTCTCTTGCGCAAGTTTATTTGATGCCTTTAATAACCAGTATTGGAAGCTCTCTGATAACTCATGAACGAGCTTCCAAGCATGGGGATCATCATATTTAACCTTGTTCTTTGCAAGGAAATGTGCCAGTCCTATATATCCAACGCCTAATGATCGTCTAGCTTTTGTGGATATTTCTGCTGCTATTACAGGGTAGTCTTGGAAATCGATTATCTCATCTAATCCTCTTACTGCAAGTTCACATATTTCTTCTAGTTCTTCTTCTTTAACAGTTCCAATATTAATAGCACTGAGTATACATAGTGCAATTTCCCCTACTCCATCGATATGAGTAATTGGGTCTGTTGGTAAAGTAATCTCTTGACAAAGATTTGACATATTTACTTTGTCAAGAAAACTACTATGTGAATTGCTGTGATCTATATTCATAATATAGATTCTGCCAGTCTCTGCTCTTTCTTTAAGGATATCTGTAATCAATTCCTGTGCATTTACTTTCTTCTTTGGAACGCTGTATGCACGTTCATACTGTTCATAAAGTTCATCAAATTCATCTGTGCCAAATGCCTCATATAAGCCGGGCACATCGTGAGGTGAGAATAAAGTAATCTCTTCGTTATTCATAAACCTCTCATAAAACAACTTAGAAATTTGAATAGAGTAGTCTAACTTTCTTACTCTATTATCTTCTGTTCCCTTATTGTTCTTTAGTACAATAATATCTTGTATTTCTTGGTGCCAGATAGGAAAATGCACAGTTGCACTCCCACCCCTTACACCATTTTGAGTACAACATCTAACCGTTGACTCAAACTTTTTTAGAAAAGGAATAACACCTGTATGTTGAACCTCCCCTTCACGTATCTTTGATCCTAATCCTCTAATTCGTCCAGCGTTAATGCCAATACCAGCTCTCTGTGCTACGTATTTACCGACGGCTAAATCAGATGAAAATATAGAATCTAGAGAATCATCCACATCAACTAATACACATGATGCAAATTGTCTCATTGGAGTTCTAACCCCTGCCATAACAGGCGTGGGTATATTAATCTTAAATTGAGATATTGCATCGTAATACCTCTTAACATAATCTAATCTGTATTCTTTAGTATATCTTGCAAACAATGTCATTGCAATTAAGATATACATGAACTGTGGTGTTTCGTAAACTATGCCTGTTGATCTATCTTGAACCAAATACTTGTCTACTACTTGTTGAAGACCAGCGTAGGTAAAATCTAAATCTCTACTATGACGAATGAAAGTATTAACCTTTGCAATCTCTTCATCTGTGTAATGATCTTTTAAACTATTATCATATACACCTAGTTCTATGTTTCTGTCTATTAAATCTCCCAGTGGTGGATATATTTCACTGTCTTTCCACTTGGTATTAAAGACTTGTTTCTGTATTAAAAATAGTAATAATCTCTCAGAAACAAATTGATAATTGGGATGATCTAATGATATTAAATCTGATGCAGACCTAATTAAAATCTGTTGTATCTCTTTAGTGGTTATTCCATCAAAGAATTGTAAACCACTATTCATTTCTACTAAACTTTCTGAAACCCCTGTGATGTGTCTACAGGATTTCTCAACCATTCTATGAATCTTTTCTAAATTAATATCAACTCGTTCACCGCTTGACTTAACCACTTTTATGTCGGTCTGATTCATATTCATTAAACTCTCTTATACTCCGCTAGTTTTAATTTTGCAGAGAGACCTTTATGCGTACAAGAGTTTATAATATCCACAATATCAGTCTGACTTAAACCACTCAAAATCATATCATTAATATCTTTACATTCATTCACTCTTCGATCATTCCAAATACAAATAGAAAAGCCAAGGTCTATCACCTCAGCTAATTTTTTTAGGATTTCATAATTTCTTGGTTCGTTGTCATATATTAGGACTGCATTTCTCTTTATGCTGTTATCAATCTTTGTGAAGTCACTACCACCGACAGCAATCGAATTTGGTAGGAATAAACTATCAATTGGCCCCTCTGTAATATAGATAGTTTTTGATTTGTCCACTTCATTCAAGTTATAGATGAGCGGAACATCATCTAGGAATTTAAGTGTTAAATATCGTAATGGTGAGTTATTGATGGCTCTACCACTGACACCTACTAATTCCCCATTCTCATCATAGAATGGTATGACTATCCGAGGATCATTACCAAGAACTCTATCTTTATATTTCTCTGACAGTGCAGATAAGAGTTCAGAATTCTCAACATAATACAATTCTGTCTTGGGAATCTTCCTGTTAAGAAGATATGTGCTAGCAACACTGACTTCCCAAGCATTTTTACAGACCTTCCTCAGAACGTCCTTCGTATTTAGAGATTCGGTTCGCGGTGTGAACTTGAATTCGTTAGCGGAAGGTAACTTTTTTGCTTTCGGTTTTACACCCTGTTCTTTTAACCACTCTTTCAGATATTCTCTATGAATAACTGGAAAATTATCCTTTAGAAATTTAACGGATGAGGTTGCCTTGCCACAATTATGACATTTGTAGATGAAGCTTTGTTCCACCACAAAATGATATCCACGTGCCTTATATTGATTCTTTGCAGAATCTCCACAATAAGGACAACGGTGATTAAGAGTGTTTTCGTTCTTCCATTTGGCCATCTCCAAGTTGGAGATCACCATAGAAAGATATTTTCTTTCTAACCATAGCATTTATACTATTATACAGTATAAATGGTGATTTTACTAGAGGGTTTATTCTTCTTCTTCGGTCTCTTCTTCGGATTCTTCTTCTACAGAATCGTCAGGAAGAGGGAGGTCTTCTATAGCCTTTTCAGCTTCAAGTTTGCCTTCAATTCGAGCTTTAGTTTCTTCATACGATGATACTGCTCTGTCAAAGGATTCTTTAGCTGATACCAAGCCATCTTCTGACCGTAGTTCTATTTCTTTATCAGAAATTGGAACAGGTTCTACCAACTCGTCTAGAGCTGTTTGAAGTTGTGCTATTCTTTCTTCATTTGCCATAATATTTTCCTATAATATAGTTTACTTGTTATTTAGGGTTATTTTTCGTTTGCCACCGATGGTCTTCTTCCCCTTAGGCACTTGTAAAATTATCTTTTCTACCTTCGGTGGTTTTTTGGCTAGTATAGTCCACGGTCTCTTTGGTTTACGTTTCTTCCCAATAATAATCCCTGCTGATGTGATCAATAATAGAACTGCAAGTGGGTCAAAAACAAAGATAATAGCAAAAATGACTGCCCTGATAGCGTTGTCAAGGTACTTGACAGCTTCGTCTTGACCGTAAATTACTTCGGCTACATACTTAATTGGGCCCACTTCTCGTTCGAACCCTAGTATTTCTTGTTCGAATACAAACCTTTCGTCCCTGTATACTGCAATTACGTCATAGATTTCGTCAATTTCTTCGTTAATTTCATCAGTTTTGGCAATGACCTCATCCTGTGAAGAATTGTTAAGTGTTTGTAATCTCTTGATTTCTGCATTTGCACCGTTAATAGTCTCCTGTGCTTGAGCTCTATAATTGTCAATATTTCCCTGTAATTTGACTATTTGAGCAGTTGCGTCCTCTTGTAGTTTATCTCTTTGGGGTTGTTGTTTGTTTCTTTCTCGAATACCTAGTGCAACATTGTCTTCACTGTTAAATATACTTCCTGTAGTCCCCTGTGAGGTGTAACTTTCCACTATCTTGTCCAATGACTCTAGGTCGACCTTTAAGCGGTCTCTAACGCCGTTTATTTGACTCTGAGCATAGTCTATATCACCTTGAACCCTATCCCATGCACCATCCCTAATCTGTTCCTGTGCCGTTACACTGTCGGTTATATCAAATCGACCACCACCCAGTGTATCAAGTCTTGTGGTAAGTGAAGTTATTTTGTTTTCTTGTCTTTCAATTTGAGTGTTGTATCGATCAACTTCTGCTTGTGATGATGCAGTTGCATAGGAGGTGTCTGAGGATGCTTTTGCAAGGTATCCAAATATCCCTAGTGCTGTGATTAACATAAGAACGACTACTGAAAGGGTTAGATACCACTTTAAGACGTTCAGTTTATCCCAAAAGATGTGAAGATAGGCTGCTGTGACGATTTTACCAAACTCTAATGCACCTGTCATTAGGACTACACCTAACCATGCACCAGCAAATATGGTTGCAAGACCAACGACTGAAAAGTATGCAGCGATCGACGCTATAGAAAGAGCGGTGAACAGTGCAAGATAGCTCAAAAATTTATGCATAATAAAACCTAGCTATTCTTTAATGCTGCACGTCTCCAAACCTCATACTTGTCTTTTTTCTTCTTTCTTACAATGGGTTTGTCTGTTGAGACGGCTGCACCTGTAGCGTTCATAGGTGCTTCTTCTACAATTTCATCCACCCCCAAAGTGGTCTTCCATACTCTAGAGTGTTTAGTCTCTTTCTGCAACTTCAACATTTCATTCTTATTTCCTGTTGCGAGAACTTTTTTGTCAACCACTAAGGCGTAGTGAATGGGTTTTTCAGTGTCTACTGCATCTTCACCGACTTTAATCGTCTTCTCGGTTATAAATGAATTATATGATTCAATATACGTCATCTGCTGTTACCAATACTCTGTCTGCATCTACATAACCAACATATAATTTGATACCGTAGATGTAACTGTGTTCTCCTAAGATAAGGCATTCCATTTTTGGAGGATATATCTTATCGTTTTGTTTTAATTGCATCCTCAATCTGTAAGCTTCTTTCACGGTCAGATTAGGAAAATCAGATGATTCTGATATAAGATCAGGTGTAAATCTACCATGCTCTTTTAACCATCTGTAGAACTTTTCACACAACTCGTCTGCTTGCGTTTCGTCCAATTCACATTCCTCTTTGAGCAATGCGAGTGCGACCACATATGATGCAAATTGTGATTTTCCGAATGGAACTTTTTCGATGATCTTTTTAAGATTGAAAACTATCCTATGCAAAGGCGTGAGTGAGGATTTTTCTTTAGTGGTAAAAGGGTTATTCTTAACCATCTTACCATTTTCATCCTCAACCTCTTTGATACGCTTTCCCTTCCTATCGATAAACCCAAACTTATAAGCTTGATGCTTCTCAAAAGGTGTTGTTAACATCTTAAGAATCCGAAAAACAATTAAAGTGTCTACTAATCTTCCTACCATAAGACTATTTATGATTTTTGAGCCATGGAGCTGGTGGTCAGATTCGAACTGACGACCTGTGGTTTACAAAACCACTGCTCTGACCAACTGAGCTACACCAGCTTAAAGATCGCGTAATCTTGAAGCAAGTGCTTCATCAACAGGAATGTCTACTTCCCAACCCTCTCCTACGTATTCGAGGTAAAGTAGCATAGTTTTTATGGACGACCAATATCCCTGTTCCTTGATTTTAAATCTTAACATCCTCATACAAGGATCAAATCCAAAAACATTGAACAAACAGATAAGGTGGTTTAACATGAGCCGTTCCCTCATTTCACCATTCTCATGGTATCTGTGAAGGAGGCGTTTAAGATATCTGAATCGACGTAAGTCTTCTTGAAAGTCTTCTATGTCAGCGCACTGAGGATCATCATAATGCTTGATAGCAAATTGCTGAAAATTCTTAGTGGTTAGCTTATCAAAAAGACTCATAATATACTAATATGTAGGTGTCTCCAAGGAGACGGGGTTTCTAAACTAGAGAACCATATACTTTGAACGAACCAGTTTCTAGTTGTTCGTATCTCACGTGTAGATTTACCAATTTCTCTTCATGGTCAAATTCATCAAATGGTGTGTCAACAGACTTACCTAGAATTTCACCGTATCGTGAAAATGTTAAATCAAATTCTCCAGTGCCCTCAGTAAACTCTAAAGCATTAACGTTTTCTTTACTGTTAAGACCTAAGAGTGCAAGCTTTGCTTCCATTTGAGCAACAGCAGCTGCTGGGTTCATATATTCTGAACTTGCTGTATGTCCTAATACTGCATTAATTTTTTGTTTAACGTCAGCATCATCAATGTCATGAGGAATATGCGTCGAGGATAACCCCGCATCTTCCTGATGTCCGTATTGTTCTTGTATAAAATCTTTAAACTTTTTCATATTTTTCCTATGCTGAAATTGCGACACCAACACCTAGAACTTCTGCGTGTGCAGCGAATACTTCATCAGAGGCATTCTTCTGAATGATTTCTGTTCCACCACTTCCTAGTGTAAATGTGCCTATTAAAACGTTAGCAGATGTCTCAACAGAAACTAATCTTGCTGATGCACCTGAGTTATGAACTCGTACAGCGGTTCCCAAACTAAAGTTTGCACCGTTTGTAGTCGAAGTCCCGCAGGCTGCTTCTGAACCTAAAACCTTTATTTTCATGTTTTAAGTTCCTGTTATGCTACTACTGTCAATGTTCCAGCAAGTGTTCCTATACCAGCAGATGAAGTAATGGTTGCGTTACCGCCACCAACTGTATCTACTATTGTTGAACCACCTGCGTGAGTTACAGCATTTGCACCAAAACTTAATACATCATCTGCATTAGTAGCTGCGTTTGCTGCTGCTATTACAAGATTAAATGTAAGTTGGTTAGTTGTTGAACCTGATGCGTATACTAATACATGTGGGCCACGACCTGATCCACTACCTTCGTTTCCGTTGGTAACTGATAAAGTAGGTGAACCTGCTACGGTCACAGCTTCGTTATAACTTACAGTTGCAGATAGTGTAAATCCAGCAGATTTATCTACTGCTGTTGTTACCCAATCTATTGCTGAAATGTCTGCTTGACCAATATCTGTTGCAAGACCTGTTGAACTTCCAACTGCGACTAAAAGTTCCTCTAGGGTTCTAGCCCCTACAGTCCTTCTTAGCACCCAACCGGCTGCGCTTGCAAATGTATTAGATTTATCTGTTGCTGATAACCACTTAGGTTTTGCTTCGTCAGCGTCTGATACTCCCCATAATGCCATTTTCTTTTCCTCGTTTTATGTAAATTGTTTAATCTGTTTCAATATAAAATTGAAAGTCTTTTTAAACGACCTTTGATCTTTCTGTAAAGGTCTCATGTATTTATCTCTTTCGGCTGGTTTAAGCCCCAATAAAGCTGATCTAACTGCAGCAGCATCCTTATGCTTCACTTTAGTCTTCTTCATATCATCAGTTCTTACTTCACCGTCCTTCTTTCGGTCTTCAATTCCGCCTAATTGCACTATAACTTGTGCATCAGGACGTAATTGCATCCCTTTTGCCCCTGATCCAAGTGCATTGATTGCCATATCTATGACATCCTCATCACCTGCTTCAGCGTATTTACCGCCACTCATAGAAGATATTTT
>Ga0257108_1000154_pt1 | contig 19661 bp, 20 predicted proteins | sample LP_taG_FD_190181 | JGI IMG/M metagenome (GOLD analysis project Ga0257108, IMG submission 190181) | Marine microbial communities from Northeast Subartic Pacific Ocean, Canada - LP_J_2011_P26_1000m | ecosystem: Environmental > Aquatic > Marine > Oceanic | place: Canada: Northeast Subartic Pacific...
AACGATCCATAGGGCCCGCAATGATGCCAAGATGATCCTGTTCTACTGTCAAAGTTGCATCAGCCAAGGATTTCCAAGTCCACTGAAACCCATGGGCTTCCCCCATGACTCTCAATGCCGCCATCACCAGAGCGCTGGATCCTCCTAAACCCGCTTGCAGAGGAATGTCGGAGATGAATCTCAAACCAAACTTTTGTTTGACCGTATGATGTTGGGAAAAAACTTCTCTGGTAGCTTGGAGAAGAGGTATTTCTTCAGTTGTAGAAATACTAGTATCTAGGAACACCTTCGCCTGCCAATTCCAAATGGGGAACCCCAAACCAAAACCACCGTAAATGTCAGAAGGGTTCCCTATCAGGCTGACACGAGGCTGAGCAGTTGCAAAAGATTGTTTAATCAACTCCTTAGACCCCAAGCATCTCCGACATATCTGGATTCAATGCCCAAGGATTGCCCATAGCACCAAATTCTAATTAGTATTGAGTCCAATAAAATTTTACAATTATTTCTTAACATAAACTTAATTTGATTACTATCAGGGATAGTTTGACTATTAATTACTTTTTTCCCATACCCGATCTTTCAGGATATCAAAAAAAAACTGCATGTTCAAACCATCTTCATGGAGCGATAATTTTTGTGTCAATTTTAATAATTCTCATATCTTTCTCATTTAACACATTGGTGGTTAAAGCAAAAAACCTTGTTAAAAAGATTTTATCTATACCCTTACTTTTTACTACGAATTTTAACCAATACCGTCCCTTCCTGGAAGAATTCGGTTCAAGTGAAATTTTACCTAGTATCCAGATCCTGTCGCACCCGAATGATTTTGAGGTTGGCACTTATGACTACGTGCTAATCAGTCTCATTTCCTGATTCAGAGAGAAACCAAAAGTAAAATGCCAATTTTCCACAACGTGTTTGGCTGTAATGGAGCCACAAGATTTTAATTTTCGGGAGATTCTAGCCGTAACCGACCCACAAACGGTAGTTGAAGATCTGAAATTGTTTCTTGACTCATTTTGATTTACCTATTACTTTTAAAGGACAATTGATCGAATATATTAGATATTGTAGCTTATTATCATGAATTTTAATGTTGTAGCACTGAAAAGTTTTAACTACTTTAAAATGGCTAATCCATCTATGATTCATAATATCTGGAGGGCCAACTGAATGATCTGAACAAAATGAATCCAGACTCCAATCGATTCAAACAACTCGAATCCCTAGCCAAAAAACTAGGGCAAGCCTGGACTGAAAACACCATGATTGAAGGGCCAGATGATTTTGAAATACCACATTCCAGAGAAGAGGCTTATTTTGTCCAAGATCATATGGCAAAGTTTATTGGTAAGGATATTTCAGGCTGGAAAGTAGGAGCGACTAGTGCCAAAATGCGTGAACTGGATGGGCATGATGATGTCATACCAGGAAGAATCTTCTCACCAGTTACCTTCTTAGGTCCCATACAAAAGCTTCATATTAATCAATTCCCCAACGCTCGTGTAGAAACTGAGTTCGCTTTCCGGCTCAATGAAGACATTCCGATTCGGGACCAAAACTGGACAGTGTCGGATATGGAAAACAAAGTAAGTATGCATCCTGCTGTTGAAATAATTGGAAACCGTCATCAGCTAGATAATGCGACCAAAGCAGAAAAATCCCTTATGACCATTGCAGACAATGGTGGTGGAATAGGATTCGTCTTTGGATCAGCCTTTCATGACTGGAAAAATCTCAATTTCCGTAACCATTCCATATGTCTCCAGGTGGACGATAATCCGGCTGCAGAAAACTTTTTGGGAGATATGCGTTGTCAACCTTTGGAAGCGATGGCTAACCTGGTCAACCACCTTTCCAGCAGGGATATTTCATTGAGGAAAGGTGACTTCGTTTCAACTGGTGCTGCTACAGTGCCCCAGCCATTTATAAAGGGTTCTTGTGTGAATGCAAATTTCGGGATCATCGGTAACATTCAACTCACCTTCGTCTGAGCCTTACCTATTAAAAAAATGAAGAAAAAAAATACAGACATTGCTATTGTCGGTGCAGGCGGCATGGGTGCTCTTTTCGGTTCGATTCTATCAGAGAATGGACTTGATGTCGTGCTCATAGATCCCAACCGTGAACACGTTGAATCTATTGAATCAAATGGTTTGAAGATAGAGGGTTTTGGAGGAAATCGTACCGTCCGAATTCCTGCGATTTCTGATGCCTCGGAACTTGAATCGGCAAACCTCCTTTTTTTCCAGTGCAAGGCCCAGGGTACACGTGATGCCTCCAGATCAATTCGTCATCTCCTCCATGAAAACAGTGTTTGTATCAGCTTCCAGAATGGATTGGGTAATGAAGAAGTCATTGCAGAGGAAGTTGGCGCAGATAAAGTCCTCGGGGGTCTGACGGCAATGGCAGGCCTGCTTCTGGGGCCTGGAAGAATCCGTGATTTTTCAAGAGTGCCATCATACATTGGGGAGATGCATGGAGGTCCATCGGAACGGGTTGCTAGCATTGCAGAAAAGCTCACTTGTTCCGGACTTGAAACTCATACCTCAGAAGACATCTTTCACGAGATATGGAAAAAGCTGCTGGGAAACATTTCGATGAGTGCCGTTTCCGGATTGACCAATCTAACCTCCGCAACGATTATGAGCATTCCAGAATTGAAACCTGTCTGCCTCCAGGCCATGGAGGAAGCATTTAAAGTTGCGGTAGCATCTGGAATCTCACTTGACCGTGAAGAGGTTCTGCGTGGTATGGAACTAATTTCTCAGTCTGGAGGAACGGGAGACAACAAGTCATCTTTGTGTGTTGACCTCTTGAACCACAGGGAAACGGAAGTTGATTCAATCTATGGCGGAGTGATCAAATTAGCAGAAGAAAAAGGAATCGGGACTCCAACCCTGAAGGTCTTGCATGCCCTGGTTAAAGGGGTAGAACAAAATTTTACAAGAGACATTTGATGAAACCATTCAAGAACAAAACAGCTTTTGTTACAGGCGCATCAAAAGGGATCGGATATGCTTGTGCTTTGCGTCTAGCTGAAGGTGGTGCTAACGTTTTCCTTTCCTCCTCCAATGAGGAAAGACTCAGGAAAGCATCCCAAGAAATTAACAAAAAAACAGGAGTTGAGGTAGGATTTCATGCGTCTGATCTAAGGCAGTTGAATGGCTGTATTGAAGCAGCAGAAACCTTAATAGATACTTTTGGAGGTTTTGACATCCTGATCAATTCTGCCGGTGCAACCAAAGGGGGTATATTCCCTGATCAGCCTGATGAGGAGATGGTAGATGGGTTTGCTTTGAAATTCTTTTCTGCAGTAAGGCTTTGCCGGTTGCTCTGGCCTGAATTAAAAAAGTCAAACGGCTGCGTTGTTAACATCGTGGGGGGGTTTGCCCGTACTCCAGCAAGTGATTTCATAGTTGGTGGAGTTGTTAATGCTGCACTGGCTAATTTTTCAAAAGCACTGGCCAACCAGGGATTGAAGGACGACGTCAATGTGAACTGGATTCATCCTGGGTTAACAGAAACGGAGCGACTTCAAACCACATTCGGAACACGTGCAGATCAGCAGAACCGGTCGGTTAAAGAGATTCGAGAAGAAATGGTCATTGCAGAAGGTATACGAAGGTTGGGAAAACCGGAAGATGTTGCTGAATTGGTGACGTTTCTCTGCAGTTCTCAGGCTCGGCATATTCATGGAACTGGAATCTCTATAGATGGAGGAGGAAGCAAGGGATATTACTGATGAATTTTGACCTTACCCATGAGCAGAGGATGCTGGTTCAGACTATCCGAGATTTCATTGTAGCGGAACTGCTGCCTCTTGAAAAGGAGGTAGAAGAATCGGGAAGTCTTGATCCGGAAAAAGCAAGGGAGATTCAGCAGAAATCCATGAAACTCGGACTTTACGCACTAAACGTTCCTGAATCCTTCGGTGGAGCCGGACTCTCCACCTTGGACTGGATGCTTGCCGAGGAGCAGTTTGGACACACTTCTGATATTCTTGTGCGCAGGGCTTTCGGTAATGTTTATGATCTGCTTTTCAAGGGAACTGAGGAACAGGTGGAACGCTGGTTGTTGCCCAGTGTGCTCGGTGAGAGGGTTTTCTCTATTGCCTTCACCGAGCCAGAAGCCGGGTCCGATGTGGCGGCGATAAGAACCAGGGCAGAACGTAGTTCAACAGGATGGACGATCAACGGGAAAAAGCATTTCATTTCAGATGGTGAGTATTCGGATTTCTTCATCATCACTGCCAAAACTGATCCTGATGCAGGACACCAGGGCATATCTACCTTCATCATCGACAAGGAGACACCTGGACTGTTAGTGGGCAGAGATCAACCCATGATGGGTCTACGAGGGACCAGCCATGTGGAACTATTCTTCGATGACGTCAAGTTGGGACCTGAAGCCCTTCTCGGCATAGAAGGAGAGGGGTTTAAACTGGCTCTTGAAACACTCGGACGGGTTCGGTTAGCACAAATTGGAGCAAGAGCAGTTGGAAAAGCGACCAGAATTCTTGATTTGACTGTAGATTATGCCAGACAGAGAAGTCAGTTTGGTAACAGTATCGATCAGTTCCAGATGATTCAGCAGATGCTCGCAGACAGTGCGATCGAGATCAATTCTGCGAGACTGGCCCTGCTTCAAACAGCCTGGGAAGCAGATCATGACAGGAATGTGTCCGCTCGGATATCAATGATCAAAGTCCAGGCAGCGGAAACCCTCTGTCGAGTAGCAGACCGTGCCGTTCAAATCTATGGAGGTCTGGGATACTGTAGGGACCTGCCCATAGAACGTTACTATCGTGATGCCAGAATCTACCGCATCTATGATGGGACCTCAGAAATACATCGGATGATAGTTGCCCGTGCCATTTCAAAAGGAGATCTAAATCTCTACAACATTAATTTTGCTTCGTGAGGATCTTTTAATGAAAGTCCAATTTATTAATGCTAATCAAGCAGCCGGAATGATTCAAGATGGTTCCAATGTTGGACTGATAGGTGGTGGAAGTGGTTTAGTTGAAGCAACTCTTTTGCATGAATATATCGAGAAACGCTTTCTTGATACAGGTACACCAAAAGAATTGACTTGCATCCATGCTCTGGGTATTGGAGACCGTGAAGACCGTGGTATGAACAGGTTTGCCCACAAGGGAATGGTACGCCGAGTGATTGGCGGGCACTGGGTCTGGTCTCCAAAAATGCAGCAGTTGGCCAAGGAAAACAGTATTGAAGCCTACGTCCTGCCAGGTGGTGTGATCATGCAACTAATGCGTGAAGTTGCAGCCAAACGTCCTGGATTGATCACTCATGTCGGGCTTGGCACCTTCGTTGATCCTCTGCAAGATGGTGGCAGGATGAATGAAGCGGCAGTCGATCCCTTGGTTGAACGCATTACCATCGACGGTAAAGACTATCTCCGCTACCTTCCAATTCCTATTGATGTGGCTCTTCTTAAGGGATCGTACGCAGATGAAGAGGGTAACATCAGTCTAGACGAGGAACCTGCCAACCTGGACATCTATGCCATGGCTGCAGCCGCCCATAATTCAGGTGGAAAAGTTATCTTTCAGGTCAGAAAGAAAGTAGCAGCGGGATCCATTCCGGCCCGATCAGTAAGAATTCCCTCAGCTATTGTGGATGCTGTAGTCGTAGACCCCGAACAGCGTCAGAGTTATGAGCTTATTTATGACCCATCCATTTCAGGTGAAAGAAGGAATGAGATACTCCAACAGGATTTTCCCGAATTTTCGCTGAGACTGGTCATTGCCAGAAGAGCATATCAGGAATTGAAAGAAGGTTCTGTGATAAATTATGGGTTTGGTATTCCTGATCAGGTAGCAGCTATCGTCGCTGCAGAAAAACGCCAGGATTCATATTACCAGACCATTGAACATGGTACTTACGGAGGAAGCCTGCTCAGTGGTAACCTTTTTGGATTCGCAAGAAATCCCAGCTGCATGATTGATGCTCCTTCTCAATTTGATTTCTATTCAGGTGGTGGACTTGATACAGCATTTCTTGGTTTTGGCCAAATTGACCGTGAGGGGAATGTCAACGTTTCAAAGTTAGCAGGTGTAACGGTGGGACCAGGTGGATTCATCGACATCGCTCAGAATGCCCGTAAAGTTGTATTCTGTGGTACCTTCGACACCAAAGGAACAGAGATCAAAACAGGTCATGGGAAACTGGAACTGATCAAGGCAGGTAAAGTATGTAAATTTGTTGAAGCAGTTGATCAGATTACCTTCTCAGGAAATCAGGCTCTTGTTCAGGGGCAGGAGGTTCTTTATGTCACTGAAAGAGCAGTCTTCAGTCTCAGTAAAGGAGGACTTGAACTGGTGGAAATTGCTCCGGGAGTTGAAATGGAAAGAGACGTGATTGATCAAATGGAATTCAAGCCACTGATTTCAGAATCAATAGGTACCATGAATCCAAAATTTTTCGTTGATGAAGAGCATGCATAAAACAAAACTGGCACTGGTTGGGGCAGGTACTATTGGACAGCGACACCTGAAGGCTATGTCTCAGGTTGAGGAAGCAGAACTAACGGCGATCGTTGATAATCTGCCTCAGGCCGAGTCCATAGCTGTGGGAATGAACGTTCCCTTCTTTCATACAACCGAAGAGATGCTCCGGATCCAGAAACCGGAAGGGGTAATAGTCTGCACCCCCACTGAAATTCATTTAGAGCCTGTTTTGTCATCACTCAAAGCAGGAGCTCATGTACTTGTTGAAAAGCCCATTACTTCAACTATGGAAGAAGCACTAGAGATCATCAAAACATCTCAAACGGCACATAGAGATGTCCTGGTGGGGCATCATCGCCGTTATTATAGTACTATCCAGAAAACCAGGGAAATGATTCATGAAGGGGCAATTGGAAAACTAGTTGGTATCAGCGGGATGTGGACTACCAGAAAAGCTGATTCATACTATGAACCCTCATGGCGTCAATTACGAAGTTCAGGTCCTGTGCTGATCAATCTTATTCATGAAATTGATTCGCTTAGATATATCTGCGGTGAAATAACTTCTCTTTCTGCCAAAGTGACTAATGGCCTCCGTGATCATCCCAAGGAAGAAACAGTTGCTGTCTTGATGGAATTTGAAGGAGGAGCTTTGGGGACTTTTTTCCTTTCGGATGTTACTCCTTCTCCCTGGACATGGGAGCATGCCACCGGCGAGAATCCAAATTTTCCGAAGAGCTCTCAGAATATCTATCGTTTTACAGGATCTGAGGCATCACTTGAATTTCCTAACCTGGTACTCTGGAAGCATAAAAATGGGAATTCAGACTGGCATCATAAAATGTATCCTCAACAGATCGATATAGAGCTTGAAGACGCTTATGTTTCTCAGTGCACCCATTTCTGTGCAGTGATATGTGGAAGGGAAGAACCTCGCATCACTGCATCAGACGCTACAAAGACGCTGGAGGCAACATTGGCAGTTTTTGATGCATCCGAAAATGGAATGGAGGTTCGGTTTTGATTGAGGATCAGGTCATATTAGTGGAATGCATAGGGCCAGTCATGCATGTGACACTGAGTCGACCTGAAGTTCTCAATGCTCTCAATTCAGATGCTCATTTTTTACTGGAAGAGGCATTCAAGTTAAATTAACCTGAGCATGCTACAATGCTATCCAACTATGATACCCGTGAAGGAAGCAAGGCCTTCCTTGAAAAACGAACCCCGCTTTGGCGGGAAAGATAAAATGAGATTTCAGTCAAGGAGAATGCATGGTCGATTTCTACGTTGAAAAAGGACAAACTTCTAATTTTACCAAAACAGTTTCTGAGAGTGATGTTTTCCTGTTTGCAGGGATCACAGGTGATTTTTCACCGAACCATGTGAATAAAGCCTACATGGAAAAATCACCCTATGGAAAACTGATGGCTCATGGGGCTCTGATGGTTGGATTCATGTCTACTGTTTCTACTATGGCCATTGCACATACACGAGATGCAGAGGAAACTCCTGTCTCTGTTGGTTACGACAATGTCCGTTTTCTGAAGCCTGTTTTTTTGGGTGATACCATAACGGTGAACTATACCATTGCAGAAATAGAGTTGGAAAGGAAACGCTCCTATGCAGACATTGAGATTTACAATCAGGATGGAGAACTGGTTGCTGTAGGGAAACACATTCTGCAGTGGATACCCAATCCTAGTAAAAAGCGGAGGGTTGATGGGGTTTGATATTGAAGGACATAAATTCATTGTTACCGGCGCAGCGAATGGTATTGGCCTGGCGATCAGTCGGAGGCTTTCAGAGCTGGGGGCAAAAGTCTCTGGGTGGGATCTATATGATGATGCAATGGCCAGTGACCCAGCATTTACCCATAGTGTCAAAGTAGACGTCACAGATGAAAATAGTATTCAGGCAGCCGTTAAAGAATCCATTCAAAAACTTGGAGGACTTCAAGGTCTGATTGCTAACGCAGGCATCAATGGACCGACGAAACCCACTTGGGAATATTCAAAGAAGGAATGGGAACATGTGATGAGTGTTGATTTGACAGGAGTGTTCCTTTCTACCAGAGCAGTGCTGCATCATATGAGAAAACATGGTTATGGTAGGCTGATCATAATATCCTCAGTGGCAGGAAAGGAAGGTAATCCCGGTGCATCACCTTATGGAGCGGCCAAGGCAGGTGTGATTGGTTATGCTAAAGGGCTTGCACGTGAGTTACTCCCTGCAGATATAACGGTTAATTGTCTTGCCCCGGCTATCACAGAGACAGATCTGCTTCAGGAAATGACCGATGAGTACATCGAAGACAAGAAGTCCAGGATACCAATGGGCCGTTTTTGTACGGCTGCTGAAATAGCAGACATGACTGCATGGGTAGCCAGTCCACACTGTTCTTTCACGACTGGACAGGTCTTCGACCTCACTGGTGGAAGGGCGACCTACTGATGCATTCGTCTGTTTCCTTAATAGAACTCTGCATCCATCAGGTTTGTGTATGGAAGCAGAGTAGTTTTGCAGAATCACTCGATTGTTTTGCGAGGAACGGTGTGACCAGCACAGCATTATGGAAGCCTCTGGTCGATGATGCTGGAGTGAAGCAGGCTAAAAAAAATCTCAGGGATTCAGGCGTTTCTGCAATATCTATGTGCCCTCTGGTTTTGCTAGAACCGCAAAACGAACATGACAGCGTTTTAAGAGCAAAGCAGCATCTTCAATTTTTAGAAGAAGCAGCAGAGCTCGAAGTGAAATCAGTGATCGTGATCACAGGAGGACTCTCACCAGAAAGCAGGGATCTTAACGGCCAGCGACAAAAGGTTTTGGAAGAACTTGAACAGTTGATTAGACAGGCCGAAGGCACCGGACTTAAATTAGCCATTGAACCACTACACCCAATGGTCTGCGGCACGCGGACCGTCATTTCAAGCCTTTCTGAAGCAAACGATATTCTTGATAAGCTCAAACGTGATGACGTAATGGGCATTGCCGTGGATACCTATGCGCTTTGGTGGGATGCAAGGTTAAAGGAAGAGATACAGAGAGCCGGCAGTCGCTTGCTCAATTTCCACGTTTCCGATTGGCTGCATGAAACACGAGATGTTCGTTTGGACCGAGGGATGCCTGGTGATGGACAGATCGACAATGCCCTGATCCGTTCATGGATGAGGGAAGCAGGCTACAAGGGAGCAGTTGAAGTTGAGATTCTTTCCGCACTGGATTGGTGGCGCAAACCTGCTGATACAGTTGTTCGTAAAATCTGTGAGAGAATTTCTTTTCTCTGATTACAGATATGAATACTCAGATTCTGAATGGATCTTTATTTTTATAGATGTTCAAAAATTTTTTCCCCTGAAATGGGATGAATGTGAATTTCTTGTTTTCCATGAAAACTAGAAATTTCCATAAAGACTGACGTACCTGGAAATGAACCGCTGCCAGAAAATTTATCAATTGCAATTTCTTTAAGCGGATCCTCCAGTTGAAGACCCTTAATATTAAGGTCCTCTAGAACAGCCAGCAATTCATCAAGATCTAAACACTCCAATGGAATGCAGACCGCATTCAATTGTTTTTTCTTCAACTGCTGATTCATGACTTCCAGTTCTCGTGAATGGTGGACGTCTTTTCCTGCAACCCCATAAATAAGGCAATCCTCATTTAATTCAGGAACTCTATAGCAATTCATGAGCACATCCATGGAAAGCTGTCCTGGTGCAACTGCATCTCCAAAACTTGCATATGTGATTGGTGCACCGAAAACTGTTGTCAGCAGGCGGCTACACGTCCCCTTCTGTCCCATTGCAAAGCCGATTCGAGCAATATCACTGGTACCATTTCCGACCCATTGAAGCATTTGAATAGAGTGGGCCAATGTTGACGCTGTTGGTACCACCTTGATGGCATGAGGATGAAAGCTTTCCATTTCTGTTGTTAATTCCTCCAGTTCTTCAACACTGGGCATCGCCTTAAAATCATGATGACTAATAACGATGGGTGCATGTTTCTCAGCCATTGCAACTAAGGCATCTGTGCCCCATTCCAGGTCAATACTGCTGGCCCCTGCTTCGAGGGCTGCCTGATTTATTAGAACACGCTCCTCTTCTGTTCCAAAAAATTCACCTCCATGCTCCGGATGACGAAGAGTAAAGAGACATCCTAGTTCTTTTGTTTTAGTTTTTCGGACTAATTCCACTACATCATCTACTGAAGTGCCCCCATTAATAAGCAGATCAGCCCTGATTTCAACACAGCTTAGTTTATGATCCAGAGCAAAGTCTATTTCTGCGGTATTATTAGCAACAATTCCAATGACCCCCTTGAGGGGGAAAGAATTAACCATATTATTCCGTATATTTGTTTAATCAGAATTCTTGTGGCATGGAGCAGTACATGAGTTCCCTAGACTGGAATCACCAGTGATTCCTGATACCGTTTCAATAAATTAAGGAAACGGGATTCGCTTTCATCCCAGTCATTAAAGCCGAGCCTCCTGGCTTTGTTATGACTTAGAATTTCATCCCAGTAGCGTTCCAGGGTGGCATCAGCAAATCCCCAGTTTGCTACCTGATCGAGGTTTGTTTTTTTAAGTTGATGTTTTTTGCAGATATTTTGCCAGACTTCGTTTCGTTCAGACATCACTTCCTCAAGTTTTAACGGACGTACAGAACCGCAGGGCATATTAAAAGATTCAGCGATCTTAGGCCAAAGATGGTTCCAGCGGAAAACATCTGTGTTGGTCATGTTTAAGGCCTGGTTCTGACATAATGGTTCTGTGGTCATCCATGCAATTCCGCGTGCAAGAAGTTCAATGGTTGTCATCTGTGTCACACTGAGAAAAGCACCAGGATGTCCTGGAAAATCAAGTGCAGCTCCGAGTTCCCTGCATATTGCAGCATAAGCTCCAAGTGTACTGACTATGTTGCGGGCTATTTGTGGAGAAAAATGCAGCAAGGTATTTGGCCGTGAAGTTGTCCATGACCACTTTCTTTTTACTGAACGTTCAACCAGGTAATCCTGCTGATCATAGTTAAAGTTTGGAATAGGCACACGTGAATCATCTTCCCTGGCAGGTGTTGGGAATTCACCTATATGAACACCATAATACTTACCTCCTTGGACCAGGTGGACGTGCCTCAGATTTTCTGCAGCCAACTCAATACCATTCAAAAGATTATCCAACAGCCTTAGATTGTCCTCAGGACTTTCTAGTACCTGTTCCGCATGGGTCGCCCGTCCACAGTAAAATACATGAGTTACATCTATTAACTTAGAGAGTCCTTCAATACACTTTTCACGATCGTTCAAATCGAGTTGGAAATAGTTCACTCCCTCCAAAATAATTTCAGGTGCTCTTCTCGCAAAGCCATATACTTTCCATTCTTCTCTTAAGGAAAGCTCTCTCGCTAGGGCCGTACCAACTGCTCCACTGGCACCACCAATCAGGGCTACATACTGTTTCATTGTTTAACCATATTTGGGATCCAAAGTTTGTTTATTTAAACTGCACCAAGTTGCATGAGAGTTTCATAGACCTCTTGTTGAGTAACCTCATTACAGACAAAGGGGTTTCCTATTTCACGCAAAAGGACAAAATTTATTTTCCCATTTACTGTTTTTTTATCATGCAGCATTCTTTTATAAAGTGCTTCTTTTTCCCACAGTGTTTCATTTAAGAGATCGTTTAAATTCACTGGCATTTCAGCTTCATTTGCATGCTCTCGCACCCTTTGACTAATCCCTTTCTCACAGAAACCAATTCTTTCTGACAAGTCACATGCTGCAATTAATCCAAGTTCAACAGACAATCCATGTTGAAATTTACCAAAACCTGCATGAGCTTCAAACGCATGGGCAAAAGTATGGCCAAGGTTCACCAAAGCACGTTTCCCCCTGTCGAGTTCATCTTCACTAACAATACCAGCTTTCGTATCACAACCCATCTTAATCACCTTGACCAACGCCGAATTGTTACAGGACATGATTGCTGAAAAGTTATTTTCAAGCCACGTGAATTCTTCCTCCCCTCGCAAAAGACCGTATTTGACGATCTCTCCATATCCTGACTTCATTTCATCAGATGGCAATGAGGAAAGTAGAGACACATCATTCAGAACAATTCGAGGTTGTAAAAAACTACCAACCAAGTTTTTGCCTTGACGTGTGTTAATTCCATTTTTACCTCCGACTGAACTGTCAACCTGTGACATCAAAGTAGTTGGGATCTGAATTAACTCAATCCCCCGCATAATGAGCCCTGCCGCAAATCCAGCAACATCTCCCACAACTCCTCCTCCAAAGGCAATGACCACGCACTGCCGGTCGACACCTTCGGCAAGCATTCTGTCCAATAAATTTTCCAGACTACCGAATGATTTAGCATTCTCACCTCCTTCAATCAGAAATAAATCCCAACTATTAGTGATTGAATCCAAAGTCGGTGACAATAAATTCAAATACTTGTTGGATACCATTTTGTCGCTGACAACAGCCACGCGTCTTCCGGCAATGATTGGATCCAAATAAGGTTTTGAGTTCTGAACAAGTTCTGGGGCAATTATAATATCATAGCTCCTCGAACCAAGATCAACATGCAGAGTTTGTTTCAATATTCTTCTCTATTTGAAGGGAGAATCTTTATTTCCGTTTCTTCACCTTGCTCCAGGCGATAGATTGTATTCTGGGATTCTCCCAATTCCACCATTTCCTTACCTGAAAGGTTTTTAAGGATGCCTCTGATAAACTTGTTGACTATCCCATGACTCACCATTAGTTTTAGTGTGCCCTCATCCATCATGTCTTCCAGTAAAGAACGAAGCCTTGCTTCAAATTCTGCTCCGCTTTCTCCTCCTGAAGGATGGAAGCGCATTGGATCCTGCAATCTTAGTTGGGCCTGTTCGGGAAAAATTTCAGCCACTTTGTCCCATCCAAAAGTACCGGATATTTCGCCAAGACTAAAATCGTTGAGCCGTTCTTCAATTATGATCTTACTGCTAGGATGGTCAATTCCTTGAGCAATTATCTCGGCTGTTTGAATGGCTCTATCAAGCGGGCTTGTATAAATCTCCAATTCCTGATTAAGAAGAATCCCTGAAAGATGGTCCCTGATTGCTTTGGCCTGATTAATGCCCAAATCGGTTAAGGGTGAATTAACCTGTCCCTGAATTCGTCCAGCACGATTCCATTCGCTTTCACCATGACGAATTAGTATTAAAGTTGTCAAAGATACCTTCCATGAAATTAGTTAAAACGGGATAAAAATTGGAGGAATAATTAGAAACTCAAATTATCTTTAGGACATTGGAAATTATCCAATAATTCTTAGAATTTTCTGGAAGTTAACCTTAATATTGTCAGTATTAAAAAATGTTGACAAACTATCCTGTAAAAATTCGTCTAATTTCATCATCAGCCATTTCTTTACCCAAATATGCTTCTACAACTGAGTGATTACTCTTAACCTCCTCAGGAGTCCCTTCGGCAATTTTCTGGCCATGATCCAGCACAGTAATACGTGCACACGTGTTCATAACTAATTTGAGGACATGTTCCACCACAACTACTGTTAATTGATAACGCTCTTTTAGGGTGAGAATAGTTTCCATCAAATTGTCAATATTTACTGGTGAAAGTCCTGCACCAGGCTCATCAAGTAGTAATAATTTGGGTTTCATAGCAATCGCCCTCCCCAAAGAAAGCAACTTTTTCTGTCCTCCAGAAAGTTCACTTGCCGGGATGTCGGCATATTCTACCAGTCCGAGAAACTCCAGCAATTCTATCATCTCCTTACGAATTTTATTTTCCACCTTACGGACTTTTGTACCTCTGAAAATTGGAGAAAGAATTCCATATGGTGTATGACAGTGATAGCCTACCATCACATTTTCCAAAACGGTCATATCTAAAAATAGGCGTAACAACTGAAAAGTTCTGGATACTCCCAATGCAGCAATTTGATAAGCTGATTGAGTGGTGATATCTTGTCCAGCAAAATTAATATTGCTTCCAGAATCAGGTTTATAAATACCTGTAATCAGGTTGAAGAATGTAGATTTCCCTGATCCGTTAGGACCTATCAGGCCATGTATTGTTCCTTTCTCAATCTGAACATTAACATCCCAAACAGCACGAAGACCCCCAAAGCTTTTACTGAGATTTTTTGTTTCAAGCAATACCAATTTCTTTATCCTCATGCTGTTTGATAAATTTTTTCTTGACTATCATACGCTCGATCAGCCCGCCAATTCCTCGCGGCATGAAGACTACAAGAAGAACCATTGATATCCCAAAAATTAAAGGCTGGTAAAAGTAGTAATCCTTAGTCTGGTCGTAGATAACAGTTACCACTATGGCCCCGATAACCCCTCCCCAAATATTGCCAATTCCACCCAGCACCACCATTAGCAGCAAAGTGATCATTTCGATGATGGTGAAATTATTGTGATGGATATAGCCCGGAGGCATATGGGCGAACAAAGCTCCTCCTAATCCTGCATAGAGGGCACTGATAACAAAAGCAAGCAACTTATACATATTTACGTTGATCCCTACAACAGACGCAGCAATGGGATCCTCGCGGATTGCCTGAAAGGCTCGTCCCGTTGCGGAACGAAGTATTGCAAAGGAAAGGTAAATCCCCAATAATGCAACAGTCATAACGAGGTAGTAGTAACGTTCAAAGCTATCAAAAACAAAATCTCCTATGACTGGGGCCGGAATAAGCATGATTCCAGTGCTGGAACCAAGTGCTGGTGTTACAGCAATCATGATTCGTACTGATTCACCCAGTCCTAGAGTCGCCAGGGCTAGATAAGCTCCTTCAAGACGTACTGACGGCAGCCCGACAATGATCCCGGCAAATCCTGTGATCAGCATAGCTAAAGGAGCACTCACCCAGAAGGACAGCCCATAGTTAAGTGCCAGCAAAGCTGAACTCACAGCTCCAATAGCGTAAAGACCTATATGTCCTACTGTGACTTGACCGCAAAAACCTTTTACAATATTTAAACCTACACAAAGCAGGATGAAAAGACAGGCTCGATTGGCCAAGTCGATGTAGTAATCGCTTATACTAAATTCCAGCAATTTAGGCAACGGCAGCAAGACCAGGTACGCAAGTAACCATGGCAGTAAACGATGCACTCTGGTCAAGGCGGAAATTGAATTATTGATCCGAGCCAACAATTCTATCATTATAGTTTAATTTAGTTAAAAAGGACGAGTTTCCCGGAAGGTTGCCCCTCCGGGAGTGTTTGATTAAAGACCGAAATCCATAGGCATGGTAACCCTTGCTAATACCTCAGTCTCAAATTGTTCCCCGCCCTTGGTATATCCAATCAAAACGGCAGTTCTGTTGCCGTCCCTGCAAACAGGTGAGGGGTCTCGGCAGAAACTAATTGGACCAGAGGCCAGTCCTTGGTAATTCCGAATTCCGGCAATTGCATTACGAATAGCAACTCTATCATCTGCAAGTGAGTAGCCGTCCAACTTTAAATTTGCATTGTTTAGTGCAATTTCAACGATACGGATCAAGTCATAGGCCTGAGAGAAGTCATGATCAGGGGCATGAATGCCATAGCGCTCACGAACCATTTCGTTGAAGAGTCTTGCTATCGGACGCTTGTCAGCCGCCGCATAAGCTGCTGCAAAGAACACGTTCTTGACAGCATCACCTGCAATCTTAGGAACTGGAGCGTTTGATGCAGATGAGGAACCAATACGCCTCACGCTTTCATCCATCCCTGCTTCATAGGATTGGATAAGGGCACGAGCCATAGTCTCTGCTAGTGCAGCAATCATAATACCGTCTACGTTATTACTCTTAATCTTATGCATGTGTGTGCGGAAATCAACTTCTTTTTCCTGCACTTGAGCAACATAAGCAGGCTCTGCACCATGCTGGCTTCTCATCTGGGCCTGCATAGCGTTGCAATCGTTTTGAGACGCCGCGTCTGCAGCACAGATGTAGGCAATACGTTTTCCAATGTTTTCACCCACATATTTGGCGTTCACACCAGCGTAAAATCGACCAGAAACGGGAACCCTGAATACCCAGGCACTGCCTAACTTAGTGATTTTTGCATTTGTAGAGTGGGGGACGATTTGTGGCACCTTTGCCTTCGCTGTCACAGCCACGATTGGCAGTGTGACAGAAGAACAGCTAGATCCGATAAGCAAATGAACTTTTTTCTGAGAAACCAGCTTGTTCGCGTTAGCAACACCTTTATCCGACTTACACTCATCGTTCATCAAGGTCGCTACTATCTTATTCCCGTTGATGCCACCAGCCTTGTTGATGATGTCGATTTCATCCATCATCATCCGGCCATACTTCTGCCCATTTTCACTCACCATCCTCATGGTGATACCAATGCGGATTTCTCCTGCATACACTACCGTCGATACAAACATGAAGCTCAAAGCAACGGCACCTAAACATATTTTACTTGTTTTAAACATAATTTTACCTTTGATTAGATTATTAAAATTAATGAGTTAATTAAGGTATGATTAATCTCACACCTTTAAAAATCGTGCTTCATTTTTCCTCCTTATTTAAGGTTTTAAAAATTGGATTCTTTAGCATAACTAAGCTGTCACGCCTTCACTTTTGCGATGACGCCAAATAGTCCAGATGGTCTAAATATCAAGACAAGAATCAACAGTAAAAAGGCGTATATATCTTTGTGGCTGGGAGAAATATAGGCTGCCCCTAAATTTTCAAAAATACCCACTAAAATCCCTCCAATCAAGGCCCCGGGCAAACTCCCAAATCCTCCAACCACTGCAGCTGCGAAAGCCTTCATCAACATCAAGTACCCCATTTCAACTTGAACTGATTGCATAGGGCCAATCAAAACACCTGCAGCTGCAGCTAAAGCACAGCCCAGACCAAAAATTAGGGAAATGACTAAGGGAACGTTGATACCCATCAGATAAGCTATATCCTTATTGTGAGCAACTGCTCGCACTGCCAAACCAAGCTTTGTGCGGCGGATAAAATAGTTCAGCACCACCATCAGCAACATTGACACAACTGCAGTCAACACATAACTTTGTGGGATGGAAATATCTCCCAACTGCAGAGGCATACCCAGATTGACAGGGAATGGTTCTGCACCTGCTCCCCAGATTAGAAAAGCGACATTCATCAGTGCGACGGACATTCCAAAACCGCATATAATCATTCCCATACCCGCGACTGTGTAACCACCTCCAGCTTGGGTGAGCCGGCGATAAAAAACCCTCTCAATACCCATCCCCAGAAGGGCAGCAAAAATCATTGCACCTATAATTGCAAAAGGATATGGCACCCCTAATTCTTGAGACAAAAATAGTCCAATAAAAGCTCCAAACATGTAAATTTCTCCATGGGCAAAATGCACTATGTCCAAACCTGAATAAATCAGTGAGATGCCGAGTGCTACGATGCCATAAACTACACCTATCGTGATACCGAAAATGATAAATGCTAACAGAGAATTAAAATCAAAGTCCATTGTCATTGTCCCCATAATGTTTCATGCGTTCAATTCCTTTGAAGTATCTGATACTGTACCTCCTAGAAAAAATTCCTTAATTGCAGGATCATTAATCAATTCTTCCGACTTTCCTTCGATCATAATACGACCGTCCCTTATAATGTAGGCATACTGAGCAAGTAAGAGTGCCATTCTTACATTCTGCTCAACCACTAAAATTGTTACACCGGTCTGGCTGATCTTGTAAATGTTTGCAAAAATTTGAAGAACAACCTTTGGGGCAAGCGCAGCACTTGGTTCGTCCAGCATAAGCATCTTGGGCTTCGCCATCAATCCTCGCCCAGTAACAAGCATCTGCACCTCACCACCGCTAAGTGTCCCGGAAAGCATATTCCTTCGATCCTTTAGTGCGGGGAAAAAAGAGTAAACTCCCTCAAGGTCATACTTTATCTCAGCCTTGTCACTGCGGGTAAAAGCCCCAAGCATGAGGTTTTCCTCTACTGTCATAGCCGGGTAAGCTTCTTTAGACTGGGTAACCTGAACTAGACCAGAACGTACGATGTGATGAGGTTTACTGTCCGTGATAACTTTTTTATCAAATTCAATACTGCCCTCCATGACTGGCAGCAATCCTGAGATGGTCTTAAGCAGTGTAGACTTTCCAGTTCCATTTCCTCCAAGGAGGGCAACGATGGTTCCTTGAGAAACATTTAGGTTTATGCCCCGCAGAATCTTCAAACGCCCATAACCAGCGTGTACTTCTTTTATCTTAAGCAAATATACCTTTCGTATCTAAATCCTTATGACTCCATTACCGTGAGCAGTTTAATATTAAAGTGGGCACTTTTGATCAGCAGACTAAAGTTCGTGTTCCTTTGATAAATTGTCTGTAACAACAAAGAATGTGTCTTGAACACCTATCTATGACAGGGGGAGTATACTATGGAATAATAATTTGTAAAGTCTTTTTATTAATCTGCATTTATTATAATTCAATCTTATTTATGTGAAAATATGCATTATCGTACATATAAAAACTTAGTTTTATCTGTCCCTTTCAGGAGGGACACCCCAATCCCCTGCCATACCCAAAAGAGTGCCAACTAATTTGATTATGGAGTGCAACACAAATTTGCTATAAAACGAATCTTTACCCTGTTCTTTACAAATATTGTTGTGGAGGGGGTGTCTGACTGTGAAGAATTAGTGGGGGGGGTACTCACATGGAAAGATAGTGCAATCAATTACATTACTACGCTTTCAAATTTGACTAATCAATAATGTTTCTCTGAATCTTCTCAATGGAACAGTAATGAGATTGTTCTGAGAGATTGTTGAAAATCAACATATTGATTTACTTTTTATTCAAAAAAATTCAGCTCAGGGTTCATTCCTTCCATTTTTGTAAAACGAACCATTTAATATTCTTAGCAATTATTTAAATTCTTTGGAACTAACTTGAGTATTAATTATGTACCTGGAGGCTTCTTTTCTAACTTGTTTTTTTGCAATCTTATCATAATACTTTTCAGTAAATTTTTCTTCTTTCAGAGTGCCGCCTATTGGTGAATATGTCTTTGAATCCACTTTAAATCCCTCAAGATAAAATACAGTATCTTCTCTCAATGCCATTTTTACTTGTTCAGGCTGCCCATTGATTTTTATAGTCATTTTTTCAATATAAACATTTAGATTAT
>Ga0257108_1000155_pt1 | contig 19642 bp, 20 predicted proteins | sample LP_taG_FD_190181 | JGI IMG/M metagenome (GOLD analysis project Ga0257108, IMG submission 190181) | Marine microbial communities from Northeast Subartic Pacific Ocean, Canada - LP_J_2011_P26_1000m | ecosystem: Environmental > Aquatic > Marine > Oceanic | place: Canada: Northeast Subartic Pacific...
GCAGTCACTTCGTGATAACCCTGAATCGGCCAAAGAAGCTTTTAATAGTCTACTTGATGAAGATAACCCAGGTTCTAGTTCTAAGATTACATTTAGTCAGCCAAATAAAGAGGATTTAATGAAATTTAAAGACCAGCGACCAAAAGTAGCTGTTCTTAGAGAGCAGGGAGTAAATAGCCATGTGGAGATGGCAGTGGCATTCCATAGAGCAGGTTTTGAAGCGGTTGATGTGCATATGACAGATATTATTAGCGGCCGTATTGGGTTAGATGATTTTAAAGGTTTGGTTGCTTGCGGAGGCTTTTCTTACGGTGATGTTCTAGGAGCAGGGGGAGGATGGGCAAAATCTATATTATTTAACCCTTATGTTAGAAATATATTTGAGGATTTCTTTAAGCGTCCTGACACCTTTACATTGGGTGTATGTAATGGATGCCAGATGTTATCTCACTTGAGGAACATTATCCCGGGTGCAGATCATTGGCCACGATTTGTTAAGAATTTATCAGAACAATTTGAGGCTCGGTTAAGTTTGGTTGAAGTTACTAAGAGTTCATCTTTATTGCTTAAAGATATGGAAGGATCAATATTGCCAATAGCCACGTCTCACGGGGAAGGGCGAGTTGAGTATTACCATAATGATGATCACAATCAATTAAACCGACACAATCAGGTAATCGTTAGATATGTTGATAATTATGGACAACCTACAAATCAATACCCTTCTAATCCGAATGGGTCGATAGATGGGGTTGCAGGATTTTGCTCTGAAGACGGAAGAGTAACTATTATTATGCCTCACCCAGAGAGAGTTATCAGAAGCGTGCAGCATTCTTGGTGTTCTAGCGATTGGGATGATAATGGCCCTTGGCTGAAAATTTTTCATAATGCTAGAGAATGGATTGATTAAAATTCACCATTTTTTACAAAAATAATCGATCTATTTAAATGAAGTAAGTAGAATCTTCATACCGACTTAAAAACTAATTAATATGAATTTGAATAAAATAATTAATGAACTTGATCCTGAATTAGCAAAAGCAGTAAAGCAAGAGGAACAAAGACAAGAGGAGCACATTGAACTAATTGCTTCTGAAAATTATGCGAGTCAAGCAATTTTGGATTTACAAGGATCCGTGCTCACTAATAAATACGCTGAAGGCTATCCCGGTCGACGCTATTATGGGGGTTGTGAGTACGTTGATAAAGCTGAAGCATTAGCTATTGAAAGAGCTAAACAATTGTTTCAGGCAGATTATGCTAATGTTCAACCTCATTCTGGCTCACAAGCTAATATGGCAGTGTATATGTCTTTACTTAATCCTGGAGACACAATTCTTGGAATGGGTCTTGCTGATGGTGGCCATTTAACCCATGGAGCTAAAGTTAATTTTTCAGGTAAATTATATCGTTGCATACCCTATGGATTAGATTCAGACACTGGAGAAATTGATTATTCTCAAGTAGAAAGTTTAGCTAAAGAACATTCACCAAAAATGATTGTTGCTGGATTTTCAGCTTATTCTCGGATTGCTGATTGGGAAAAATTTAGGATGATAGCTGATTCAATTGGCGCATATTTAATGGTCGATATGGCTCATATTGCAGGTTTAGTTGCTGCTGGTTGTTATCCAAACCCTGTGCCCATTGCTGATGTAACAACCTCAACCACCCATAAAACTTTAAGAGGACCCAGAGGCGGAATAATTTTAGCTAAAGACAATGAAGAAATTCATAGAGCCATAAACAAACAAGTTTTCCCAGGAACACAAGGTGGGCCCTTAATGCATATTATTGCGGCAAAGGCTCATGCTTTTCTAGAAGCAATGCAACCTGATTTTATTGGCTATCAAAAACAAGTTATTGAAAATGCCAAACTCATGGCCAAATTGTTCCAAGATTCAGGATATAGCATTGTTTCTGGCGGTACAGATTGCCATTTATTTTCAGTTGATCTGACCAATCAGAATATCACCGGAGCAGATGCCGAAACTGCTTTAGGGCAAGCAAATATTACTTTGAATAAAAATTCTATACCCAATGATACTAAGCCACCAATGGTCACCAGTGGTTTAAGGATTGGGACACCTGCAGTTACAACTAGAGGTTTTGGCCACGATGAAATTGTTACCTTAGTTGGAATGATTGATTCGGTGTTAAAGAATCTTGATGACGAGGAAACAATTGCATCTATTAAAGCAGAGGTCAAGACACTGTGTCAGAGATTTCCTGTGTATATTACTTAGTCAATTATGTTTTGCCCCTATTGCGGTAATCAGGAAACCAAAGTAGTTGATTCACGGTTAGCTGGTGACGGCTATCAAATAAGAAGAAGAAGAGAATGCTTAAAATGCACTGAACGTTTTACCACGTTTGAGTCAGCTGAACTTGTACTACCAAAACTGGTGAAAAGAGATCAGTCAAGAGAACCCTTTAATGAAAGTAAATTGAGGAATGGGATACTGACTGCAACTGAAAAAAGACCAATCAGTATAGAAACAATAGAAGAACTCATTTCAAGAATTGTTATGAAGGTTCAAAAATTAGGAGAACGAGAAATACAATCAAGAAAATTGGGTGAAATTGTGATGCAAGAGCTTAGAGAAATTGATGAAATTGCTTTTGTTAGGTACGCGTCAGTTTATAGAAGATTCCAAGATGTAGAGGAATTTGAGAAGGAAATTGAATCGCTCAGAGACACTCCTTCAGCCACAGATACTCGCTCACAGATCTCTATTTTCCCTGAAGAGGAAGATGATTCATGAATTCTGGAGTGCATCAAAAGTTCATGCATCATGCTCTTGAGCTAGCAGAAAAAGGCATGTTTAGTTCTAAACCAAATCCAAGAGTGGGTTGTGTAATTGTTAAGGATAATAAAATTATTGGTGAAGGTTGGCATAGAAAGACAGGAGAAGATCACGCTGAAATCATTGCAATTAAAGAAGCTGAAGGGGCTGCACGAGATGCCACAGTTTATATTTCTTTAGAACCTTGTACTCATCAAGGCAGGACCCCACCCTGTGTAGATGCATTAGTGAAGGCAAAGGTTAAAGAAGTGGTTTTTTCAATGGTTGACTCAAACCCTAAAGTGTCTGGTCGAAGCGTAGGCATTTTAGAAGCCAATGGGATTAGAACTATACAGGGAATACTTGAGGATAAAGCCAGAGATTTGAATATGGGTTTTCATCAACGTATGACCTTAGGAAAACCTTATATCAGAACAAAAATAGCTGCCAGTATTGATGGTCGAACAGCTCTCTCAAACGGAAAAAGTCAGTGGATTACTTGCAAGGAATCACGACAAGATGTTCAACAATGGAGAGCAAGAAGTTGTGCCATCCTCACTTCAAGTACAACTGTCTTGACCGATGACCCATCAATGAATGTTAGGTTGCCAGATTTTGATGATGATAATCAGCCGTCAAGAATAATAGTGGATAGCCACTTGCAAACTAATGGCAATGAAAAAATATTCACTTTAAGAGGAGCCAGTGCTGTGTACACATTAAGTGAGAGTGTTTTTGGAGAAGAGAGAGACAATCTAGTGCTAGTTGATGCAGATAACGATCATGTGAGTTTAAAGCAAGTTTTCAACGATATGGCAAAAAAAGAATTTAACGAAATATTAATTGAAGCAGGATCACAGCTTAATGGGGCATTGTTACAGGAAGATTTAGTTGACGAGATTATTCTTTATATTGCTCCTTATGTTCTGGGTAATAGTGCAAAAGGCATGTTTGATCTACCCATTTTTTCTGATTTATCAGATAGATTTAATTTTCATTTTGAATCCATTGATCGTGTTGGAACGGATCTAAGAATAATATTGAGAAAATAGCAGACGTATATTGGAATTATAGCTATTGACGACCTTATAGAATTTGATATGTTAGCCAGACATATCGAAGGAATCGTAAAAAGAAAATAGAAAAGAGCATGAATAAAACAGATCAAGAAACCATTAATTTTGCATCCATTGAGCAGATTATTCACGATCTACGCTCTGGTAAAATGGTCATTATTGTTGATGATGAGAACCGAGAAAATGAAGGTGATCTTATTATTGCTGCTGACAAAGTTAAGCCAGAGGATATAAACTTTATGACTCACAATTGCAGAGGTTTAATTTGCCTTACTTTGACACAAAGCAGGTGTAATAAGCTGCGTTTACCTCTCATGGTAACCCAAAATTATGATCTAGAATCTACCAATTTTACGGTTTCAATAGATGCATCAGCAGGTATTACAACTGGTAGTTCAGTTCAAGATAGAACGAGAACAGTAAAGGCTGCAACTAACCCCAACGCAAAACCTGAAGACATAAAACAACCTGGACACATTTTTCCATTGATGGCTGACCCGGGTGGAGTGCTTATCAGAGGAGGACATACGGAAGCAGGATGTGATTTGACAAGACTTGCTGGATTGACATCAGCAGCAGTCATTGCAGAAATCTTAAGTGAAGATGGCAGTATGGCCAGAAGACCTGAACTCATTAAGTTTGCGAGAAAACATCAAATCAAGATTGGCGCTATTGCTGATTTAATTAAATACCGTATTGCAAATGAACAAACCATTAAGAATTCAGCATCCAATTAGAAACATTAGTGATTTAAAGTTTTGAGCTTTAGTTATAAAAATGAAGTTAATAAGAAGACCTAAAGTTAATGATCCAATGTTCAAAAAAGGTTCCGTTATAACTATCGGTATCTTTGATGGAGTTCATTTAGGTCACCAGTCCTTAATCAAAAAACTTAAGCAGAAATCAGTGCAGATGGAACTTCCATCTATTGTTTTTAGTTTTGAACCAACACCGAATGATTATTTTTTTAAGAAACAAAATAAAAGACTGACCTCATTAAGAGATAAACACAGATTAATTAATAAATATCAGATTGATTATCTCTACTGCCCACCTTTTGATTCAACAATGGAAAATTTATCACCAAATCAATTTATGACAAAACATCTGGTTGATTTGTTTAACCCTAGGTATTTGGTTATTGGCGATGATTTTAGGTTTGCAAAAGACAGAAAAGGCTCTATCAAAGATCTTCTAATTGCAGGAGAGTCCAATAATTTTAAAGTTGAGCAGATTATTAGCATCATTGATAACAAGACTAGAATTTCGAGTAGTCTAATCAGAGACTCTCTATCAAATTCTAATCTAAAGCTTGCAAGTCAGATGTTGGGAAGAAATTATGCCTTAAGTGGACGTGCTATTTATGGCCAACAGCTTGGATCAACTTTAGGTTTCTCTACTGCAAATATTGATCTTTCAAAAACGAATAACCCACTTCGGGGTGTCTTTTGTGTAAAAGTATTGCTACCTGATGTCACTAAGGCAATTTGTGGCATCGCTAATTTAGGGTATAAACCAACTGTCGGAGGACAGAAACTTAATTTGGAAGTTCATTTATTAGATTTTGATAAAGATATCTATAAATCTTATATAAAGGTTGAGTTTTTAAGTTATCTTAGAAAAGAGAAAAAATTTAATGGATTAGGCGAATTAAAAAGACAGATTAATCAGGATATAGAAACAGCCAGGCAGTATTTTAGTACTGCTGACGGGTCTTAGTTATGGGTAAAAAAAGTGAAAAATTTGAGCGATTTTCTGGCAAAGGTAGAACCGGTACACGGCAATTATTATTACAGGTTTTATATCAACATCAGATGAATAAAGATGATCTAGAGACTCTTTTGAAGCAATCATTAAAGATTAAGGAATTCTCTAGAATTGATCAAGACTACTATCAGATTTTATTGAAAGAGGTCCTTGAGAATCGAGATCAAATCGATGAAATGACCTTAAAATATTTAGATCGTCCAATTGAGCAAGTTGATCCTATTGAGAAAGCCATTATATGGATAGCAGCATCTGAAATTTTGTTTCATCGTGATGTTCCAGTTCCTGTAGTGATTAATGAAGCTGTTGAATTGGCAAAGGTTTTTGGTGCAGAGGGCAGTTATCAGTTTGTTAATGCTGTTCTTGATGCATTAAAGACTGATCACTCATAAGGCAGCTTAAGTGAGAGAAGCTGATATTATAAGTGCTCTTCAGGCTTCAATAGATCAATCATCCTCAGAGGTCATTGTGCCAATAGGCGATGATGGTTCAGTGATTGCAACGAATGCTAATAAGCAGCTTGTCACAACAACCGATGCTATTACGGTTGATATTCATTACCCTAAAGGCATTGAAGCTAAATCAATTGGTCATCGATGTTTAGCAATTAATCTAAGTGATATGGCTGCTATGGGAGCTTCCGCTAAATGGGCTAGCCTAGTGTTTAGTATGCCAAGCATTGATTCTAAATGGGTTGAGGATTTTATTATTGGTTTCTCTAATCTGGCTAATGACAACAATGTTGATCTAATTGGTGGTGACACTATTCGTGGCCCAGAATTTTTTGCAGTTTCATTACAAGGTTATGTGGAGCAAGGTCAATTTATCAATCGTACCAATGCCAAGGAAGGTGATCTGATATATATGACAGGCCATCTTGGCTCAGCAGCTTATGGTCTAGAGTTAATCATCAATAACAATCAAAATGATGATGAGCAGTTTATACGCTCTTTTTTATACCCTTCACCAAGAACTAAAGAGGGCATACTAATTGCAAAATATGCTTCAGCGATGATTGATATTTCCGATGGCTTTTATTGTGACCTGGGAAAGATATCTTCTAAACTCAATAAAGGCTTCAAGGTGGATGTTTTAACTCTCCCTATAGAGCCAAATTTAATTGAGCAGACAAGCCAGGACAAAGCAATTAATTTAGCACTAACAGGAGGAGACGATTATGAATTATGTTTTACTGTTCCTGAAAAACACGAGAACCAATTTCTTGAAGAGTTAACTTCTGAGTTTGATACATTATTCACCTGTGTAGGGCAAATTACAGAATCAAAGGAATTATTAATGGCAGGAAATGAAGGGTATGCATTACCTGAAAGTACATTTGAACATTTTAGCTCATGAGTATTGAATTTAAGACAGTTATAAAAAACCCATCATTACTTATAGCAACAGGTTTTGGTGTTGGGTTGATACCCTTTGCTCCAGGTACTTTTGGAAGTGGTGTTGGTCTTTGCCTATATATTTTTCTTGCTCATTTTATGCAGGATACAAGCATTAACAGCGCCTTCATTTATTTGTTGTTATTGGCTATTAGCTTTTTTGTGGTGCAACAATCTATCAAAGAATTAGGTAATAAGGACCATCAAGAAATTGTTATAGATGAAATATTAGCCATGATGCTAGTAGCTCATTTCATTCCGCCTGATCCTAAATGGGCAATTGGTGCTTTTATTATCTTTAGATTCTTTGATATTGTTAAACCGTTTCCAATCAGACAGATTGAAGCAAGCCAAAATAATGCCTTTGGAATAATGGTTGACGACCAGATTGCCGCAGGTTACTCAATTATTGTTATTCTGATTCTGAAGTATTTAATGTTCTAAGCTTTGATCAGTATCTTTTAATTCGTTATCCATTAGAATTTTAATTTTAATTTCTGCGTCTTCTAAGGTTTTCTGACATTCTCTGGATAACTTCACTCCTTGTTCAAATTTTTTGAGTGCTTGATCTAATTCGAGGTCACCTGATTCAAGTTCTTCTAAAATAGTTTCAAGCTCAGCGAGTCTTGATTCAATACTTTTTTGGTTTTTTTTATTAGGTGACATAGAACAAATTATATCTAAATAAGTACTTTTTAATATTGTTCATTTAGTAATTATTAGTTAAAATTAGAATCATTCTAAAAATACATTTAGGGTTAAGGAGAATAAAATGAGTCTAAAAGGAACAGAAACTGAGCAAAATCTAAAAGATGCTTTTGCTGGAGAATCACAAGCTAATAGGAGATATCTATATTTTGCTGCTAAAGCAGATGTTGAAGGTTACAACGATGTTGCAGCTGTTTTCAGATCCACAGGAGAAGGTGAGACAGGACATGCACATGGACATCTAGAATATCTTGAAGAAACTGGTGACCCTGCAACTGGTTTACCTATTGGTGGCACATCAGACAATTTAAAAGCTGCTATCGAAGGTGAAACTCATGAATACACTGACATGTATCCGGGTATGGCAAAGAAAGCTCGAGAGGAAGGTTTTGATGAAATTGCCGATTGGTTTGAAACATTAGCTAAGGCTGAACGCTCTCATGCAAATAGATTCCAGCAAGCATTGGATAATCTAGACGGCTAATTTAACAAATTATTTGCCAAGAAAAAAATAATGGGGGCTTATATGGCCCCCATTATTTTAATAAATAACGGAAATATAAAAGACAATGAGAGAAGGTAGTATCGATGCCCCAATAAGACACCCAATTGATTGGCAGAGTGATAATTTTAGTGATCCAAAAGCGCTTTTTGAAGAGTTAAAAAGAGTCTTTGATATCTGTAATGGTTGTCGCAGATGTTTTAATCTTTGCGGCACCTTTCCGAAGTTATTCGATCTTATCGATGAAACCCCTACGGGGGATATAAATGAGGTTGATGAAGACAAATTTTGGGATGTAATTGATAACTGCTATCTTTGTGACATTTGTTTTAAAACCAAGTGTCCTTATGTCCCTCCGCATGAGTTTAATGTTGATTTTCCACATTTGATGTTAAGAGCAAAAGCCTTAAAGCATAAGCAAAAAAAGGTATCGTTAAGAGATAAGATATTAAGTAATCCAGAAACATTAGGATCTTTCGCTGGGATACCTATTATTGCTCAAACAGTGAATGCCTTTAATAAGACTAAACTTGGTGGGTTAATTTCTGAAAAAGCACTAGGCATCGATCGTAATGCACCAAAACCAAAGTTTTATAGTCAAACAGCAAGAAAAGAATTAAAGCATTACGTTAATGAACCATCACTGAGTAATGATGATAAAGCACAGAAAAGCGTGGTTTTGTTCGCCACTTGTTATGGTAATCGTAATGACCCACAAGTGGTTAAAGATACTGTTGTCTGCTTTGAGAAAAATAATGTACCTATTGTGCTTACAAAGACTGAGAAATGTTGCGGTATGCCTAAATTAGAATTAGGGGATATTGATTCAGTAGCTAAAGCAAAAGATATTAATGTCCCTGAGTTGTATAACTATGCAATGGGTGGACACAAAATTATTTCACCAATTCCTTCTTGTGTCTTAATGTTTAAGCAAGAATTACCTCTTCTATTCCCAAGCGATGAAAAAGTGAAAGCTGTGGCCGAAGCCTTTATGGACCCATTTGATTATTTATTTCAGCTTGAGAAGCAAGGTAAGTTAAATAAATCATTCCAAGAGTCTTTGGGATCTATTTTTTATCAAGTTCCTTGTCACTTAAGAGTCCAAAGCATAGGTTTAAAAACCAGAGATGTTCTTGAATTAGTTCCCAACACTAAAGTAACGCCTTTAGAAAAATGCTCAGGACATGATGGAACATACGGCGTTAAAAAAGAGTTTAGACAATCCTCAGTTAAAATTGCCCAGCCAATTATTAAGAAGTTGGAGTCTGGTGATTATGATTCATTTACGTCAGATTGCCCGATGGCGGGAGCGCAAATAGATTCTATACAGAATAATAATATTGATTATTTTCATCCAATGACTCTACTTAGAAAAGCTTATGGAGATTAGATAATGAACAACAACATATCAATCAATGAACTCATGAGTTTAGAAGAATATGCAAAAAACCGATCAGAATTTAGGGAAGGTATTCTTCAACATAAAAAGTACAGAAGCCTGCAAATTGGAAATGCTGTTACACTTTTTTTTGAAGACAGAAGAACCATCCATTATCAAATACAAGAAATGCTTAGGATTGAAAAAATATTTGAAGAAGAGGGTATAAGAGAAGAATTATCTTCATATAACCCATTGATTCCTAACGGAGATAATTGGAAAGCCACAATGATGATTCAATACACTGATCCTCAGGAACGTCAAATTGCACTATCAAAAATGGTGGGTATTGAAGATTGTGTTTGGGTTAAAGCAGGAGACAATAAATTAATTTATGCAGTGGCTGATGAAGATTTAGATAGGACAAGAGAGGATAAAACATCATCGGTGCATTTTCTCAGGTTTCAAATTGATCCAGATATTCTAGATGAGATAAATGAAAACACTCCTATTGCTTTTGGCATTGATCATAAACATTACGACACTAATACCGGTGACATAGAGAGAAAACTAAAAATATCTATTATGAATGACCTTGATTGAACTTATGTTCTAAAGAATAATCAAGGACCATGGCAAAGGAATATAATGCTTCAGATATTGAAGTCCTAAGTGGGTTAGAACCGGTTCAAAAACGACCGGGTATGTACACTGATATAGAGTGCCCCAATCATCTAGCTTATGAAGTTATCGATAACAGTGTAGATGAAGCCATAGCTGGTTATTGTAAATCTATTCAAGTTAAGCTTTATAAGGACGGCTCAGTGCAGGTTAAAGATGACGGTAGAGGCATGCCAGTGGACGATCATCCAGAGGAAAAAGTGCCGGCTGTGGAACTCATCTTGACCCGACTTCATGCGGGAGCAAAATTTTCCAATAAGAGTTACAAATTCTCAGGAGGTCTTCATGGAGTTGGAGTCTCTGTTGTTAATGCCTTATCAAAAAACCTAGAAGTATGGATTAAACGAGATGGCCATGAATACAATTTAAGTTTTAACAACGGCGAGCGAGTTTCTGAGCTCGAGATTGTTGATAAAGTGGGTAAAACCAATACTGGGACAGCCATAAGATTCTGGCCAAATAAAAAATATTTTCATACTCCTAACATCAAACTTAAAGAGTTAAAGCATAACCTTAGAGCAAAAGCAGTCTTATGCCCTGGGCTGAAAATAAAGTTTCATGATGAGAACAGTAATGAAAAAGAAGAATGGTTTTATGAGAATGGGGTAAATGAATATTTATCAGAAGTATTAGGGGACATTCCTTGTGTTCCATCAACACCTTTCTTTGGGAGTAATGTTACAGATAATCAAGTAATTGAATGGAGTCTAACCTGGCCTGCAGAAGATCAAGATGGAATTCAAGAGTCTTATGTTAATTTGATTCCAACAAAATCAGGTGGAACCCATGTTACAGGATTTAGAACAGGTATATCTGAGTCGGTCAAAGAATTTGCTGATTACAGAAACTTATTACCTAGAGGAGTTAAGCTTTCACCCGAGGATGTATGGCTTGGTTTGAGTTATCTTTTATCTATTCGAATTGAGGACCCTCAATTTTCAGGTCAAACCAAAGAAAAATTGAGTTCCAGGGCTGTCTCAAGTTTAGTCTCAAATGTTATTAAAGACGCATTTACGCTCTGGTTAAATCAACATCCTGAGGCTGGTGATCAGATTGTTGCTAGAGCTATTGAGAATGCCCAAAAACGAGCAAAAAAGAACGTCAAGGTCAAAAGAAAGAAAGTAACAGGTGGACCAACATTGCCTGGGAAGCTAGCAGATTGCACTAGCGATGAACCTGACCTGTGTGAACTGTTTATTGTCGAGGGTGATTCTGCAGGAGGTTCAGCGAAGCAGGCAAGAGATCGGAAATATCAGGCTATTCTTCCACTTAGAGGTAAAATTTTGAATAGTTGGGAGGTTAAAGAGTCTGACCTTTTATCCTCTCAGGAGATCAGTAATATTTCTCAAGCGCTTGGAGTTGATCCGTCAACTGAAGATTTGGTTAATCTTAGATACCATAAAATTTGTATCCTAGCAGATGCCGATTCAGACGGTCTTCATATAGCTACACTCATATGCGCCTTATTTGTTAAGCACTTTAAAAAATTAGTAGAAGAAGGTCATATTTATGTCTCTATGCCACCCTTATACAGAATAGATGTTGGTAAAGAAGTTTTTTATGCTTTGGATGAAGATGAAAAAGATCATCACCTTAAAGCGATTGAGAAAAAGAAATCTAAAGCTAAAGTCACAGTTACCAGATTTAAAGGTCTGGGTGAGATGAGCCCTATTCAACTCAGGGAAACAACCATGCTAGAGAAATCCAGACGGTTGGTTAGATTAACTATAGAAGATGAGGATGAGACGAATGAGTTGATGGATAAGCTAATGGCTAAAAAACGTTATACTGATCGTAGGGATTGGCTTCAAGAAAAAGGTAATTTGGCAGAAATACAGTAATGGGTAAGCAAGAAGAAATGGATTTCAAAAAGACAGTTGGCGGAAACGGATCAGACGTTCAGCCGTTAAGTGAATTTGTAGAAAAGGCTTATCTTAACTATTCCATGTATGTGATTTTGGATAGAGCGCTTCCATTCATTGGAGATGGCCTAAAACCAGTTCAAAGACGAATTATATATGCCATGTCTGAACTTGGTCTTTCAGCACAATCTAAACCCAAGAAATCAGCAAGGACCGTTGGAGATGTTCTTGGAAAGTATCATCCTCATGGAGATAGTGCTTGTTATGAAGCAATGGTTAATATGGCACAAGATTTTTCATATCGTTATCCAATGATTATTGGTCAGGGTAATTGGGGGTCTTACGATGACCCCAAATCTTTTGCTGCGATGCGTTACACGGAGGCAAAACTCAGTGCTTACACAAAACTTATGTTAACAGAGTTAGGTCAAGGCACAGTTGATTGGAAGTTAAATTTTGATGGGACACTTAATGAGCCTATCTTCCTTCCTGCTCGTTTGCCAAATCTAATTCTAAATGGGGTAACAGGTATTGCCGTAGGAATGTCCACTGATATTCCACCACATAACATCAAGGAAATTGCTTATTTGCTAGATAAGATCTTAAAAAAACCTGAAATCTCTATAGGTCAATTAGTTCGATTAGGAAAAAACTTTCAAGGTCCTGATTTTCCATCTGGAGGAGAGATCATTACTGCTTCAGAAGAAATAAAAAATATTTATAAGACCGGTGTTGGTTCTATAAAGATCAGGGCAACGTACAAAAAAGAGAAAAGCCAAATTGTCATTAATCAACTGCCATATCAAGTTTCTGGTAATAAAATTATCGAACAGATTGCCACACAGATGAAAGCAAAGAAATTGCCTTTGTTGATTGATATTAATGATGAATCTGATCATGAAACACCAATTCGTATTGTCTTAACCCCTAAGTCCTCTAGGGTGAATATTGATGAATTAATGAGTCACTTATTTGCCACAACAGATTTAGAGAAAAACATCAGAGTTAATATGAATGTAATAGGCCTTGATGGCAAACCTAGAGTCTGTGATCTAAAAACTTTACTTAGTCAATGGATTAAATTCAGAACCCAAACGGTTGAAAGACGACTTCAATACAGACTCGATGTAGTTGAATCTAGACTACACATACTAGAAGGTTTAATGGCGGTGTACCTGAATATTGATGAAGTCATACGAATCATCAGAGAAGAAGATAATCCAAAAGACCAGCTAATAAAAAAATTCAAATTAACTGAAATCCAAGCAGAATCAGTATTAAATCTCCGATTAAAAAACTTAGCTAAATTAGAGGAAGAGAAAATTTTGATTGAAAAAACTGAACTGGAAAAGGAACAAGGAGCACTCACCAAAGTTCTAAAAAGTAAACAGAAAATTAATGAACTAATTCAAAAAGAAATTGCTGCAGACGCTAAAGAATTTGGTGATGACCGAAGAACAAAGTTTAATGATTCTGCTGAAGTTTCTCAGGCACTCGATCAGACGCAACTTGCTAGCAGTGATCCTGTTACTGTTATCTTGTCTGAAGGCGGTTGGGTTAGAGCTGCTAAAGGAACAGTAGATGAACCAGAATCTCTGAACTATAAGGCAGGGGACAGTTATCTGCACTCGGTCCCTGGTCGCAGTAATCAGTTTGCTGTTTTTATAGATAGCACTGGTAGAGTCTATAGTATTGTTGCGGACACCTTGCCCTCAGCAAGGAGTCAAGGTGAACCTCTATCCAGTCGTCTTAACCCTCCTGATGGGGCAATTTTTGCCGGGGTTATGTCTGGCAACCCAAAAACTCATTGGTTGCTCTCATCCAGTAATGGCTTTGGATTTTTTATTAAATTAGAAGATCTCTACACAAAGAACAGAAAAGGTAAAGCCTGTCTACGCTTATCACCAGAAGCTAGAGTTTTACTGCCAGCTAATGCTTCAAGTGTGGGTTACCCTCAGAACACTTTGATTGCGGCGGCTAATTCGGCTGGGAAATTATTAATTTTCCCCTCCAACCAATTAATGGAGATGACCAAAGGGAAAGGGCTTAAAATTATTGGTATTTCACCAAAGAAATTTAAAGCAGGAAAAGAACAGCTAGTGTCTACTATAGTCATCGGCGAGAAAGACTCAATCAGGGTTTATAGTGGCAAAAAACCAAAGATTATAAGACCTGACGAATTTGATCATTATATGAGTGAGCGAGGCAAAAGAGGCAGGTCAGTACCGCCGTTTAAGAAAATTGATCGTTTGACAATAGAGCCCAAGTAAATAAAGGATTGTTATGGTTTCTTACAACAGCGGTAATTTTAAAAACGGGTTAAAAGTTTTAATTCAAGGAGAACCTTTTAGTATTGTTGAATCTGAATTCCATAAACCTGGAAAAGGGCAAGCATTCAATAAACTTAAATTAAAAAATCTAAAAAACGGTCGTGTCTTAGAGAAAACAATAAAAATTGGGGCAAGTTTAGAAGCTGCGGACGTCAATGTCAGAGAGATGCAATATCTATACAGTGACAGCCAACACTGGCATTTTATGGATATTGAATCTTATGAGCAGTTAGCAATAGGGGGTCAGGTAATAGAAGAGATCAAATTCTGGTTAGTAGAAGAATCAGTTTGCAGCGTGACGTTATGGAACAATCAGGCCATATCGGTGGAGCCTCCAAATAATATTGAAGTTAAAATCACAGAAACGGAACCTGGTTTAAGAGGCGATACTGCACAAGGCGGAGTTAAACCAGCAGTTATAGAAACGGGTGCCACCATTAGAGTGCCTTTATTTATTAATGAAGGGGAATTAATTAGGGTTGACACCAGAACCGGTGAGTATTTATCTAGAGTTAATAAATAATGCTTAACCAAAAACCAATCTATTATTTTATTGTGACTTTGCTGCTTGTTCTAATAGGTTACGGAATAAAGAATATTTTTTCCCCGTTCTAATCAAAATCTTCTTTCTTATTATGTTCATCAGAAGGTGAACTTCTCTTACTAAAGTATTTAAATGATCGAACCATAAAAATTAGAACAATGATAAGAACAATAATCATTCCTTCCATAATTAACTCCCGTTATGTAGTTAAGTTAACGAACTTTTGCTATGCATTCACCAAATTTAATTTTTTGCCCTGCTGTTATGGAAGTAGACCAATCTAATTTTATAGATTCTGGAAATAACAGTACTACAGTAGAGCCGAGGTTAAACCGTCCATATTCTTCTGCCTTTTCATAAAATTTTGAGCCACCATTTTTTGGTGTAATGGACATAGAAGATACATTTAAAGCAGCAACCATAATCAGAGAGAAGTTAAAAATATTACTTTCAAAGTGACTAACTAAACGTTGATTTTCAATGTATAAATTCTCAATCGTTCTTAGTGCTTTTTCATCAACTCGGTGTGTTTTACCAGGAACCATTTCTGAATCCACCAAAGTTCCTTCAAAGGGTAGGTGAACACGATGATAATTATAAGGCGCCAGATAAATGCTAATAAAGAATCCATTCTCAAAGATTTTGATTAAATATTCTTGGTGATTAAGGAATTCATCAAGTCGGTAATCTATTCCTTTCACTTGTATTAATTTACCCAATTTAATTGAACCAAGTTCAGCAACTGTTCCATCCACTGGAGAGATAATTGTTTTAGCACTCTCATCGATGGGACGATTATTTAGCGATAATTCTCTGGTAAAGAAATCATTGAAACTCTTATATTCACTTATACTTTTTCTGGAGTATTCATTAAGTTTAATTTGATAATGGCGCATAAAAAGTTTAATCATCGAGTTCTTTATAAACAGGATCCTAGTTCTTGTTGCTTTTAATACCAGTTCATGAATTATAGTTTTTAACCAGGCCATTTGATTCTTCTATGATGATAATTATTGTCTCAGGTTTCTTTGTGATCTAATGTAACATCGAAAATTATGAATAACATCTGTTTACAATCGACTTCAATGCATTCAAAGATTTTTGATATTCTCGCCGAGGCAGAGGAGTTATTAGATCGAGAGCATTTATTTTATGGCCATGGTACCAACTGTGCAAGAGATGAAGCTTTAGCAATGGTTTTATCAGTTTTTGATCTCAATTACCCTGTGGATAATGATTTGCTGTCTTTATTACCATCCTCTGAACAGTGGCTAGATTTAAATGAGCTCTTATCACAACGAATATTTACTAAAATGCCACTGCCTTATTTAACAAACAAAGCCTATTTTTGTGAGCATAAGTTTTTTGTTGATGACAGAGTTCTAATCCCAAGATCACCAATTGCAGAGTTAATAAAAAACAATCTAGAGCCCTGGGTTAATATTAAAAGAGTAAAAAAGGTTTTAGAGATTGGGACAGGATCAGGCTGTATAGCTTTGTCAATGGCTATGAAATTCCCTCATCTTGAGATTGTAGCTACAGATATCTCAAAAAGAGCTTTAGAGGTAGCCAAGATCAATACCAAAGCAATGAAATTAGAAAATAGAGTAAAGTTAATTCAGGCAGATCTTTTTACAAACCTTTCAGGGTGTTTTGACTTAATCATCAGTAATCCGCCTTATGTAGCTCGGGAAATTTTTGAAAATCTACCCACTGAATATAGCTTTGAGCCCCAGAAAGCATTGGTGGCCGGAGAAAATGGACTGGATTTTATCTCAAGAATACTGCAAGATGCTCATCCATTTCTTAATGATGATGGTGTTTTAATTATAGAGGCAGGAGTTGCATCAACTGAAGTTGAGAGAGTGTATAACCTTCCTTTTACTTGGATCAGCTTTGAACATGGGGGAGAAGGGGTCGCTTTAATTGAGGCAAAACATCTAGAATAGAATTGGATACAATATAGTTATTAATTAAGAGAGAGTAATGGCAGGCAATACAATAGGGAAACTGTTTACTGTAAGTACATCCGGGGAAAGTCATGGACACGGTATGGCTGCTATTATTGATGGTTGTCCTCCAGGAATGAGTCTTTCAGAAGAGGATATACAAAAAGATTTAGATAAAAGGAGACCCGGTCAATCTCGCTTTACTTCTCAACGTAAAGAGCCTGATGAAGTTCAAATTATGTCAGGGGTGTTTGAAGGAATGACCACAGGAACACCAATTAATCTAGTCATTAAAAATGTTGATCATAAATCTAAAGATTACAGTGATATAAAGGATAAGTTCAGGCCCGGACATGCTGATTATACTTACTATCATAAATACGGTATTAGAGATTATCGAGGTGGTGGACGATCTTCTGCTAGGGAAACGGTGATGAGAGTAGCAGCAGGAGCAATTGCTAGAAAATTTCTAAGAGAGAATGCCGGAATAGAAATTTATGGTTACCTAAGTCAATTGGGTGCCATTGAAGTACCTCTCAAGGACAAATCGTTTATTTCCACTAACCCCTTTTTTGCAGGCGACCCAAGTAAAATTGAAGAATTGGAACAATTTATAGACCAATTAAGAAAAGAGGGTGATTCTATAGGAGCCAAAATCAATCTTTTAGCCACAGGGGTTCCGGTAGGACTTGGAGAACCTGTTTTTGACAAGTTGGAGGCTGATATTGCTCATGGATTAATGAGTATAAATGCAGTCAAAGGGGTTGAGATCGGTGCAGGTTTTTCAGTGGTGACTCAGCGTGGCAGTGAGCACCGTGATGAAATGGATACGGAAGGTTTCAAACAGAATAATTCTGGAGGAACTTTGGGCGGCATATCAAGCGGTCAAGATATCTTGGCGAGTATAGCTTTAAAACCAACATCAAGTATTATAAAGCCTGCTGAAACCATAGATAAAAGTGGGGAAGCAACTGAAATAATTACAAAAGGAAGGCATGATCCTTGTGTCGGATTAAGAGCCACACCAATTGGTGAGGCCATGCTAGCCATAGTCTTAATGGATCATTATTTACGTCATCGAGCCCAAAATGCGGACGTTGATGTTAGTGAACTATAATTAAAATGTCTCAATATAATGTTGCAATAGTTGGTGCAACCGGTCTTGTCGGGGAAACACTTATTTCATTGCTTGAAGATAGGGAATTTCCTGTTTCATCCTTGATACCGCTTGCTAGTGAGAGATCTCAAAATAAGCATGTTCAGTTCAAAGGTCAGAATATTAAAATCCAAGTGTTGAATGATTTTAATTTTACAGGTGTGGATTTCGCTTTTTTTTCTGCCGGAGCTTTGGTTTCTGAACAATTTGTCCCAACAGCAGCCAAGGCGGGTGCAATTGTTATTGATAACACTTCCCAATTTAGATATCAGGATCATATTCCACTGGTTATACCTGAAGTAAATCCGGATGCTTTAATCAATTTCTCATCAACGAATATTATTGCCAATCCTAACTGCTCAACCATACAGATGCTTGTGGCACTTCAACCAATTCATCAGATAGCTAAAATTACAAAAATAAATGTTTCCACATATCAATCAATCTCAGGAGCTGGGAGAAAAACATTGGATATCTTCAATCAGCAGTTAATATCAGATGAATATCCAAATTCTGATGATCCTATGTTGTTTGCTCACAATGTTATTCCACAGATAGGTGAGTTTGATGAAAATGGACACACTCTAGAAGAAATGAAACTGGTATGGGAGACGCAAAAAATATTCAATGATCAGGAGATTAGAGTGAATGCCACAGCGGTTAGGGTTCCAGTTCGCTTTGGTCATGCAGAAGCAGTATCTATTCAGACTGAGAAACCTATTGCGGTCAATGAAATTAATCGTTTGCTGCAATTAGCAGCTGGAATTAAAGTTCTACCAGATAATGAATCATACCCTTTACCTATTATTCATGGAGAAGGGACAGATGATGTTTTTGTTGGAAGAATCAGAAAAGATTTGACCATGGAGAATGGAATTAATCTTTGGATAGTGGCAGACAATATTAGAAAAGGTGCAGCTCTTAATTCGATTCAAATTGCCGAATTACTTATAAAATCCTATATCTAAAAATGACTGTCTCAGCAACTAAAATTGCTTGTGGAATTGAATATGTTGGAACGCAATATTGTGGATGGCAATTACAAGATAATAATCTATCCATTCAAGGTGTTGTTGAGGATGCGATCAGCAGAGTAGCCAATGAGTCAGTTAGAGTGTTTGCATCAGGAAGGACAGATAGTGGTGTTCATGCTAGAGGCCAAGTGTTGCATTTTGTTACATCTGCTTCTAGGACTCATAACCAATGGCGAGAGGGTATTAATACCCATTTACCCAATGACATAAATATTTTATGGGCTAAAAAAATGCCAGATGATTTTGATGCCAGACGATCAGCCCTTTCAAGAACCTATCAATATTTAATTCTTAACACTATTAGTAAAAACGTTTTCTCTTTTAATAGGGCTTTATTTATTGATCAAGAGTTAGATATAGATTTAATGAAAAGTGCCTGCAGTCATTTTATCGGTATTCATAATTTTAGTTCATACAGAGCTTCTAGCTGCCAATCAATAAATCCTATTCGTGAACTCAAAGTGTTAACAATCGC
>Ga0257108_1000164_pt1 | contig 19196 bp, 19 predicted proteins | sample LP_taG_FD_190181 | JGI IMG/M metagenome (GOLD analysis project Ga0257108, IMG submission 190181) | Marine microbial communities from Northeast Subartic Pacific Ocean, Canada - LP_J_2011_P26_1000m | ecosystem: Environmental > Aquatic > Marine > Oceanic | place: Canada: Northeast Subartic Pacific...
GCCCGTGCCGCCGATGTACATGCCCGGCCGCTTCCGCACTGCTTCGAGGCCCTCGAGCGTCTGGATCGCATCGGCGTCGTAGCCGTTGCCGGAGGCCTTGGCCGAGGAGGCCTTCCTGGCGGGCTTGTTGGCGGGCTTGTTGGCGGGCTTGTTGGCGGTGTTGCTGGAGGGTGCCCTGGACGCCATCGTCACCACCTTGCCGGGCCTAGGTCGAGGACTTGGCGCTCGGTTGCCGAGCTCGAGAGGTCGCGACGGGTGGGCTCGAGCAGTAACGGCACGGGGGACGGGTCGGCCTTCTTCGGGTTGTCGTCGGCGGCCATGACAGCGAGGAGACGGAGCGGTTGCCCGATTCTGGCAAGGACGAGCGCCGATCCATCCGCGGCCTTCCCGACGCGGATGCCGATGCCGCCGCGGCCCTTGCATTCGAACTCGGAGATCGCCGTGGCCTTGGCGCTGCAGTCGTCGCCGATCGTGAAGAGCAGGTCGTCGCCGAGCACAGGTCCGGCACCGATGACCGTGGAGCCGGGCCGTAGCTTCATGCCCGTCACTCCGCCGGCACCGCGTCCCTGGATGCTGATGCCGTCGACCGGGGTTCGCAGCACCTGGCCGTCGCTTGCGATGATCACCACGTCGACGTCTGCCGGAGTGCAGAAGGCTGCGGCCACCCGGTCGCTCGACTTGAGGGACATCAGGGTCCGGCCGGGCTTGGTCTCGCGAACCTCGTCGAGGCTGAGGCGCTTGACGATGCCCTCGGCAGTGACCAGCACGAGGTGTTCGTCGCCTCCGGCGACCACCGTATGGATGGACTCACCCCGGTTGGTGCCGAACACCTGGGCGGCGCCACCACCCCGCGTGCGACCGGTGGCCTCACCGAGTTCGGCGGCCAGCACCTGCAGGGCGCGGCCGTCGGAGGTGACGGCCGTGATCCGTTCAGCGGTACGGGTGACGAGCGACGCCACCAGCACGTCGTGCCGGCCGGGGGTGGCCCGCCTGGCGCCGTCGACCCGGAGTCGGCCGATCTGACCCGACGTCGAGAGTGTGACCACACAGGCTTCGTCGACGACGTCGTCGGCGACCTCGGTGGCCTCGAAGACCGGGAGGTCGTCGGGATGGACGATCTCGGTGCGGCGGGGCCGTCCGAACCGGTCGACCGCCTCACCGAGTTCCTGGAGCACGGTGGTGCGCTGGCGGTCCTTCGACTTCAGCAACTTCTGCAGGTCGGCGATGGTCGCCGCCTGTTCGTCGCGCTCCTCTTCGATGCGGAGCTTTTCGAGGGCGGTGAGGCGCTTGAGCGGCATGTCCAGGATGTGGTCCGTCTGCACCTGACTCAGCGAGAAGCGCTTCATGAGGGCCTTGCGGGCTGCGGCCGTGTCCTCGGAGCCGCGGATGATGGCGACGACCTCGTCGATGGCGTCGAGGGCGGTCAACAGGCCCTCGATGATGTGGAGCCGGTCCTCGGCGCGCTTCAACCGGTGCCGGGTGCGTCGGACGAGGACCTCGAGGCGGTGGTCGACATAGTGCCTGCAGAGGTCGCCGAATCCGAGGGTGTGGGGCACCCCATCGACGAGGACCACGTTGTTGATGCCGAACGTCTCCTCGAGTGGGGTGAGTCGGTAGAGCTCGCCGAGGACGGCCTGGGGGTTGTGTCCCTTGCGCACGAGGATCTGGATCCGAAGTCCGGTGGACCGGTCGGTCAGGTTCTTGAAGTCGTCGACGCCGACAAGGCGCCCGGCCTCATTGAGTTCTTTGAGCTTGGCGATGATCCGTTCGGGACCGACGAGGTAGGGAAGTTCCGTGACGACGATCGCCTGCCTGTCGCGGCCGATCGATTCGACCTCGGCCCGGGCCCGGATTCGGAGGCTGCCGCGGCCGGTCTCGTAGGCCTCGCGGATGCCGTCGTCGACGACGATGCCGCCGCTCGGGAAGTCGGGTCCGGGACAGAGGGCCAGGAGTTCGTCGTTCGTCGGCCTGGGCCGGCGCTTGGTCATCACCAACTTGATGGCGGCGTACAACTCGTCGAGGTTGTGGGTCGGCATGTTGGTCGCCATGCCGACTGCGATACCCGTGGTGCCGTTGAGCAGCAGGCCGGGGAGCAGGGCGGGAAGGACGACGGGCTCCTCCGATTCGCCGTCGTAGGTGGGGCGGAAGTCGACGGTGCCCTCGTCGAGTTCCCGGACCATGGCCATGGCGGCCTCGCTCAACCGGCACTCGGTGTAGCGCGGGGCGGCGGGTGGGTCGTCGAGGGACCCGAAGTTGCCCTGTGGGTCGACGAACGTGATCCCGCGGGAGAAGTCCTGGCCCATGCGGACCAGGGCGTCGTAGATGGCGGTGTCGCCGTGGGGGTGGTAGCGGCCCATCGTGTCGCCCACGATGCGGGCGCTCTTGCGGTGCGGTGTGTCGGGCCGGACTCCCATGCGCAGCATCGAGTAGAGAATGCGTCGCTGTACGGGCTTGAGGCCGTCGCGGACATCGGGAATCGCACGCGAGGTGATGACCGAGAGCGAGTAGGCGAGGAACGACGTGCGCATCTCCTCGGCGACCGGGACGTCGATGACCTCCCGGGCGAAGGGAGCCTCGTCGTCGAGCAGTTTCTGCTGCTGGGCCATCGTGCTGGGATCCTCGGATTCGGGTGTGCTCGGGGGCGGATGCGTCGTCGTTCAACTGCTCACGACAGCATGCCGGGGCCCTGTGACAGGCCCCGGCATGCCGTCGCGTCGACGGTAGTCGGAGGCACCGGGGAGCCGGGGTATGCCCTCTGGTCCGGTCGTCGTCCGCCGTCCTTGGCTCAGACCCGGGAGCGGCAGCGGGCCAGTCCGGCCACCAGTTCGTCGATGGCGTCGAGGAGTGTGGCGCCGCCCACGTTGCGCATGCGTGCGATGTCGCCGGCCGACCACTGGTGGTCGATCGCCGTCGGGGAGAGTCCGGCGGCTCGCCAGGTCTCGCCGACCACGCGCAGCGCCTGGTCGGCACCGGGGTCGCCACAGGCGATGACGATCTCGGCGGCCTCGTCCAGGTCAAAGGGGACGCCGACGCCCTTGTCCAGGGTGCCGAGGCGAAAGCGCAGTACCTCAGCGGCGATCCTGGTGTGGTTCATCGGCTCTGCCGGCTTCCTGCGCTCCCCACGAGCCCGACGATACGTCTCGTCGGTTCGCGGCCCGGGGATGCCCCTCAGGATCGGGCGGGGGCTGGGCAGCAGTCGGCCGGGCAGGAGTCGGGTCGGAGTCCGAGTCCGCCGAGCGACTTCCGCTCCACGGTCGGGTCCAGGCGTTCCTCGAAGAGGTCGACGACCATCGAGGCGAATCGGGCGTCGTCGTCGATCGCACGTGCGCGGACGAAGGAGACCCCGGCGGACTCGGCGCGTTGTGCGGCCTCGAGGTCGAGGTCCCAGGCGATTTCGAAGTTCTCGACCGGCATGCCGAGGGGTGACACGGCGACCGCCCGGACGCCCTCGGCTGCAAGGGACTCGATGCGGTCCCCGACGTCGGGTTCCAGCCAGGGCACGTGCGGGGATCCGCTCCGGGACTGCCACACCACCTCCCATGGGTGCTCGCCGTCGGGGTCGACCCGCTCGGCGACCAGGCGGGCGGCGTCCCGGAGTTGGTCCACGTAGCCACACGTCGCCGCCAGGGCGGTCGGAAGGCTGTGGGCGGAGAACAGCAGGTGGGCGCCTGCCCGGCGTTCCTCGGGGAACTCGGCCAGGGCCTCGGCCAGCCGATCGGCTGTGGGCCCGATCAGGCCCGGGTGGTCGTGGTGGGGACGGACCCGGTCGATGCTGGGCGCTCCGACGCCGACCGACCGGCAGGCGGCGTCGAGGTCCTCGCCGTACTGGCGACAGGTCGAGTACGAGCTGTAAGGGGAGGCCACCCAGGCGAGGGCGCGTTCGATCCCGGCGTCGCGAATCGAAGCCACGACGTCGGCGAGGAGGGGAGGGGCGTTTCGGTTCCCCCAGAAGACCGGGAGGTCATGTCGTCTGGCCGTCAACTCGTCGGTGACGGCAGCGGCCAGCGAGCGCATGCGGCCGTTGATCGGGGACACGCCTCCGTAGCGCTCATAGCGGGCGGCCACCTCGGCGAGGCGCACGGGCGGAACCCCTCGGCCCGCCGTGACGCGTTCAAGGAAGGGATCGACCTGGTCGGGGCCCTCGGGTCCACCGAAGGCGACCAGCAACACGGCGTCGTAGGCGGTCTCTTGGCCCATGGTCGGTTGGGTGACGACGTCAGCCGTCCCCGACGGCGAAGTGGGAGAGGTCTTCTTCGAGCCCGGACCGAATCGCCTCGGCGGTGGCGCCCCTTGCGGTCGTCCGGGTACGCAGGAGTCCACCGCGGCTGATGCCGGTCAGGTCCTGCGCCCGGTCGACGGCCACGGCCACGGGGTCGCCGTCGACGGCCTCGTCGAGGAAGCCGGCGTCGACGGCGCCGTCGGGGTTGTACATGGTGCCGAGTGCGGTCACCCGGGCATAGTGGCGCTTCGAGATGCGGTCGCGGGCCAGTTCGGTGGCGAAGAAGGGCAGCGGCATTCCGATGGTCACCTCGGGAAGCCCGATCTTGTACTCGCCCCGGGTGCCGACCCGCAGGTCACACGACATCAGGATGATCGCCCCGGCGGCGATGGCGTGACCCGTGCAGGCGGCTACGACCGGCCGGGGGTACAGGTAGAGGCGTAGGAACAGGTCGACTCCCCGTGCGAGCATCGCCTGGGCCGCCTCGGGACCCGACCTCATGATCCCCAGGTCGAACCCGGCCGAGAAGCGCCCGGGGCGACCGGCCAGCACGATGGCATCGGCACTCCCGTCGACTTCGTCAAGGGCCGCCAGTAGGGCGTCGATCGTGTCGTTGCCGAGCGCATTTGCCTTGCCGTCGTCGAGTTCGAGGATTGCGACGTCGCCCTCGCTGCGGACGGTCACGATGTCGGACGGGGTTCCCTCGGGGGACGGTTCGGCCATGGCGGCAACTTACCGGCTACCTGTGGGTCGTTTCGAAGTGGGTCCGGGTGACACCGGTAGGATCCTGGCATGAGTGAAACTGACACCTATCCCGATGAGCGGGTCGACCAGGTGATGACCGTCACCGAAGCAGCGCTCGCCAAGGTCCTCGAAGTCCGGAACGAGGAGGACGATCCCGCCGGGTTGGCCCTGCGCGTTTCGATCACCGGTTCCCAGGGCGTCGACTACGTCTACGACCTGGCCTTCTTGGAGATCGGTGCCGCCCAGGAGGACGACGTCCGTTGGGAGGTCGACGACCTCTCCTTCCTGATCCCGGCCGAGGACCGCGAGAAGCTGGCCGGCGCCACCCTCGACCTGCCGAGCAATCCCACCCAGGGCGGGTTGGTCATCCGCAACCCCAACCGGCCCAACCCGTTGGGCGACATCGGCACCCTCGAACTCACTGGCGAGATCCCCGAACAGGTCGGCCAACTGATCGCCGAGCGCATCAACCCCGCCCTGGCCTCCCACGGGGGCTACGCTACGTTGGTCGGCATCGAGGGCAGCACCGCCTACGTCACCATGGGTGGCGGCTGCCAGGGCTGTTCCATGAGCGCTGCCACGCTGACCGAGGGCATTCGGTCCGCCATCCTCGAGGCGGTTCCCGAGATCCTCGAGGTGGTCGACGCCACCGACCACTCGGCCGGCGAGAACCCGTTCTACAGCTGAGTCGCAGGGTCGCTCAGAGCGAGCGGCGCACGCGATCGGCCACGCCGACGGCGTCGAGGCCGAACGACGCCAACAGGTCGTCGGGCTTCCCGTGGGCGTGGTGGGCCACAGGAACCCCCATGACCTCGACCCGGGTCCCGGGTGGCTTCTCGGTGAGCCTGTCTCGCACGGACGTACCGAAGCCGCCCTCGCAGAAGCCGTCCTCGGCGGTGACCACCAGCGGATGTCGTGCGGCGTCGGTCAGCATCTCCGGGTCGAGGGGCCGAATCATCCGCGGGTCCCAGACGGTGGCCGAGATCCCTTCGGCGGCCAACAGGTCGGCGGCGCCGGACGCGGCGGCGAGCATCTTCCCGGCACCGAGCAGGCACACGTCGGTGCCCTCGCGTACCCGTCGTCCCCGGAGGCCGGAGCCGGTCTCGTCCCAGTCCACGTGGGGAGCGGCGGTCTTCGGCCAGCGGATGGCAGCCGGTCCGTCGCAGAGTTCGAGGGCGTCCTCGAGCATCTGCTGGAGTTCCTGGTACGACGACGGGGCGAAGATCGTCATCCCTGGGACCTTCGAGAGCAGCACGAGGTCGAGCAGGCCGTGGTGTGATGGGCCGTCGTCGCCGGTGATTCCGGCCCGGTCGAGGCAGAAGACCACCGGCTGCCCGTGGAGGGCAACGTCGAGGTTGACCTGGTCGATCGCCCGCGTGAGGAAGGTCGAGTAGAGGACCAGCACCGGCCGTAGCCCCCCCATCGCCATGCCCGCTGCCGAGGTGACGGCGTGCTGTTCGGCGATGCCGACGTCGAAGCAGCGGTCCGGGAATCGCTCGCGGAACGGCAGCAGGCCGGTCGAGTCGGGCATGGCGGCAGTGATGGCGACCAGCTCGGGGCGCGACTCGGCGGCCTTCAACAGTGCCTCGGTGAAGGCCTCGGTGTAGCTGCCGGGCTTGATCCCGGAGGTGTCGTGCATGTGCTTGATCGGGTCGAGCTCGGCCGGTTCGTAGCCGCGTCCCTTTTGGGTGAGGACGTGGACGACGACGGGGCCGTCGAACGCCTTGGCATTGTCGAGGGCCGCTTCGATCTCGCCGATGTCGTGGCCGTCGAATGGGCCGAGGTAGTGGACGCCGAGGGTCTCGAAGAACGCCGTCGGTTCGAGCATCTCGCGGATGGCGGCCTTGGTGGCGCTGATGCCCCGCTCGGCGAGCTCGCCGACCCAGGGCAGGTTCTCGGCCAATTCCTCGAGGCGCTTCTGGCGGCGCATGTAGGTGGGGTTCGACCGGATCCGGATGAGGCTCTCGGAGAGCCGGCCGACGGTCGGGGCGTAGGAACGGCCGTTGTCGTTGAGGAGGATCGTGACGCCGAGGCCGCTGTGCCCGAGGTTGTTGAGTCCCTCGAAGGCCATGCCGCCGGTCATGCCGCCGTCGCCGATGACGGCGACGACCCGGCGACCGCTGCCGCTGGCGGCCTGGGCGGTGGCCAGCCCGTGCGCGTACGAGAGCACGGTCGAGGCGTGCGAGTTCTCAATCCAGTCATGGGCCGACTCGGAGCGGGAGGGATACCCCGACAGGCCGCCGGGTTGTCGCAGCGTGTCGAAGTCGGTGAGGCGGCCGGTCAGCATCTTGTGGACGTAGGCCTGGTGGCCGGTGTCCCAGAGGATGATGTCGTGGGGGCTGTCGAAGGTGCGGTGCAGGGCGATCGTCAACTCGACGGCGCCGAGGTTGGAGCCCAGGTGTCCGCCGGAGCGGTCGACCGCCTCGACGAGGCGGGTGCGGATCTCGGCGGACAGGGAGCGCAACTCGGCGGGGCCGAGGTTACGCAGGTCTGCCGGGGTTCGAATCGAATCGAGGTGCAAGGAAAGGGTCTCCGCAGCCGGGGAAGCGCACAACGGTAGCCGCCCCACCCGGCAGATGGTCCCCGGTGGCAGAAGAGCGCCTCAGGCGTTGCGGAAGCTCCAGCGATGCCAGGCGTCGGCCAACGTGCGACCGAGAAGCACGCCGGCGCCGAGCACGGCGACCCCGCCGAGGGCGTCGATCCAGTAGTGGTTGCCGGTGACGATCACGGCGAAGAGGGTGGCGACCGGGTAGGCGACGGCCAGCGCCCGGGTGAACGGGCTTCGGAGCACCGAATAGAGGGCGAGCGCGCACCACGCGGCCCAGGCGAAGTGGAGGCTCGGCATGGCGGCGTACTGGTTGGAGATCTTCTGCATCGTCCCGGAGTCGAACGACCACAGGCCACCGGCCTCGGAGAGGGTGTCGACGAATGGGTACGCGGCGAGGCATCCCCCGAACTCGCCGCAATCGGCCAGCAGGCGGGGCGGCATCAGCGGGAACAGGCTGAAGCCGACGAGCGCCAGGCCGGTCGTGCAGAGGAACGACGATCGCAATCGGGGGTAGAGGACCGGGTAGCGGTGGTACAGCCACGCCAGCGTGAAGATCGTGACCGCGAAGTGGGCGGTGCCGTAGAAGAGGTTCCAGAACTGGAGGAAGAACGTCGAGTCGAGGAACCACTCTTGGATCCGGAGTTCCTGGAACAGGCCGAGGGCCTTCTCGAGGTCGATGACGCTCACGGCGTTGCGTAGGGCCTCGTCGGGCTGGACGGTTGCGGAGCCGAACTGGTTGCGGCTCCACGAGTAGACGACGTAGAAGGTGAGCACGAGCAGCGCCTCGGACCACCAGTAGAGGCCCGTGCCGACGCCCTCCTCCGAGAGGCGGCGGAGGCGGACGTCGAGGCGACTGTCGTCCTGGTCCGCTTGGGCCGAAGCGGTGGTGGTGTCGAGGTTCACGACACCCGCTCCAGGAAGCGCAATGTGTCGACGATGACCCGGGTGATCGTGGCGGAGGCGACCGGGGTGTCGTCGTCGGTTGCCTCTGCGCTGAAAGTGAGTCGCCGGCCCTCGACCGCATCGAGGGTGGCGGTGGCCCGGACCTCGGCGCCGATACCGGTCGGCGCCAGGTGGTCGATCTGGACCCGCATGCCGACGGTCGTCTGGCCGGCGTTTAGGTGGCCGGCGAGGGCGTCCACGGAAGCCTCCTCCAGCAGTGCGACCAGGCGCGGCGTTGCGAGCACCGGCACCTCGCCGGAGCGAAAGGCGATGGCGGTGTCGGCGTCACCGACGTTCATGCGACTCTGTCCCTGCAGTCCTGCGGTCACTGGCACCCCGGTACCATACGCAACCGCCGGGAGCGTTGGAATGACCGGATTCTCAGGCGAAGGCAACGGGTGTTGCCGACCACCAGGGCACTACGAGGAGATCTGCAGGCATGACAAGCATCGATGTTCGACCGGGACGTCTGCTCGACCCGTCGCTCCTGCGCGACACGATCCACGCCGCACTGCGGACAGGCGGCGACTTCGCCGAGGTGTTCGTCGAGGACCGCCGGTCGATGTCGGCCTTGTTCGACGACGGCCGGGTCGAGGAATTGACGGGCGGACGGAGCCGTGGTGCGGGTATCCGCGTCGTGTTCGGTGAGACCACCGGGTTCGCACACACCGCCGACCTCTCACCCGAGGGCCTCCGGTTGTCGGCCGAAGCGGCGTCCGCCGCCGCCCGGGATGGGGGCGGGGGAAATCGCACCGTTGTGTTCGACGACGGTCAGCCGCCGCGGCCGGGCGCCGTCGCCATGATGCCGGCCGACGTCCCGAAGGCCCGCAAGGTGGCGCTGCTCGAGGAGGCCGACCGGGTCGCCCGGGGCGAGGACGACGCCATCCGCCAGGTCACTGCCCGCTATGCGGACAGCCGCCGGTTCATCCAGGTCGCCAACTCCGACGGCCTCCTGACCAGCGACGACCAGGTTCGGACGTCCTTCTCGGTTTCGTGCGTCGCTGCCGGCGACGGTGGCATGCAGACCGGCCGCGAGTCGGTCGGCCACACCGTCGGCTTCGAACTCTTCGACCGTGTCGACGTGGCGGACCTGGCCCGTCGGGCGGCCCGCCGAGCCGTCACCAAGCTCGACGCCGTGCCCGCCCCCAGCGGCGAGATGCCGGTCGTGGTGGGCCCGGGCGGTGGTGGGGTCCTCTTCCACGAGGCCTGTGGCCATGGACTCGAGGCCGACCTGGTTGCCAAGTCGGCGTCGGTGTTCGCCGGCCGACGGGGGGAGGTCGTCGCTGCGCCGTTCGTGACGCTCGTCGACGACGGCACGATGGCGGGGGAGTGGGGCTTCTACGCCATCGACGACGAGGGCCAGCCGGCCGGGCGCAATGTCCTCATCGAGGACGGTGTCCTCACCGACTACATGTGGGACCGCCTCCGGGCCCGAAAGGAGGGTCGCGACTCGACGGGCAACGGGCGACGTCAGAGCTATCAGCACCTCCCGATGGTCCGGATGACCAACACCTTCCTTGCTGCGGGCGACGCCGACCCGGACGAAATCCTGGCCGACACCGAGCGGGGCGTGTACGTGGCCCAGTTGGGCGGCGGTCAGGTCAACACCGCCACCGGCGACTTTGTCTTCGGCATGACCGAGGCGTACCTGATCGAGAACGGCCGGATCACGGCGCCGATCCGTGAGGGCAACCTCATCGGTAACGGCCCCGACGTGCTGCGCGACATCGACGTCATCGCCGGTGACTTCGCCATGGGCTCGCCGGGGACCTGTGGCAAGGACGGCCAGGGGGTTCCCGTCGGCGACGGCACGCCGACCCTGCGGGTGACCCGTCTGACGGTCGGTGGCACGGCGGCCTGAGGTGGCTCACCTCCCGGACACGTCGGCGGCCTGAGGTGCCCGAACTCCTCGACATCGTCGACCACGTCCTCGGTTGGGCGGACGACGGCGAGCAGGTCGAGGTCTGCGCGGTCCACGAGCGCGAGACCGAGGTGCGCGCCTACGAGCGACAGGTCGAGGCGCTGACCGTGGCCGAGTCGCAGGGCATCGGCATCCGGGTCGTGCGGGACGGCCGGCAGGGATTCGCCCACGCCGGAACCCTCGACCTCGACGTCCTCGCCGAGACGCTGGCGGAGGCCCGCGACAACGTCGCCTTCGCAACACCGGACGAGTGGTGTGCCGTGGCCGAACCGGATGGTGTCGCCCCCGTCGAACTTGACCTCCATCGGGCATCTCTGGCCGACCACCCCACCGAGGCCAAGGTCGCCGCAGCCCTCGAGCTCGAACGCCTGGTGAGTGACGCCGACCCCCGCATCGTGGGCGTCGAGTCCGCCGAGTACGTCGACTCGATCACCGAGTCGGCCGTCGTGACGACGACGGGAATCCGCTCGACCAGCAGGGAGACCGGGTGCTACCTGTCGGCCTACGTACTGGCTGGCGGGGACGGCGAGACCCAGACCGGATTCGGGTTCTCGATCGGCCGTGAGCCCGGCGACCTCGACCCGGAGAGGGCGGCGGCCGACGCCGTCGAGCGGGCGACCCGTCTGTTGGGGGCGGTCAAGCCTGACTCGGCGCGCCTGACGGTCGTCCTCGACCCCTGGGTGAGCGCACAGTTCCTCGGGATCGTGGGGTCCACGCTCAACGGCGAGAGCGTCCTCAAGGGCCGTTCGCTGTTCGCCGACCGGCTCGGTGAGGAGGTCGGCGCCTCTTCGCTGACCCTCGTCGACGACCCGACCAATGTCGCTGCGTTCACGGCGACGGCCTCCGATGGGGAGGGCCTGGCGACCCGCCGCAACGTGCTGGTCGAGGACGGTCGCCTCCTGCGCTTCGTGCACAACAGCTACACGGGTCGCCGTTCGGGTGGAGCCTCGACGGGCTCGGCCGTTCGGGGCTACGCCTCGACTCCGGGGGTGGGCATCCAGGCACTGGCGCTCACACCGGGTACCCGGACCCAGGCCGAGATTGTGGCCGATGTGGCCGACGGCCTGCTCGTCCAGGGCGTGAGCGGTCTGCACTCCGGAGTCAATCCCGTGAGTGGCGACTTCTCCACCGGCGCTGAGGGCCTCCGCATCCGGGAGGGAGCACTGGCTGAGCCCGTTCGCGAGTTCACGATCGCCTCGACCATCCAGAAGATGCTCCAGGACGTCCTCGAGGTCGGTGGCGACCTTGAGTGGTTGCCGATGCGCACGGCCGGCGTGTCGCTGGTCATCGGCGACGTGACCGTCTCCGGGGCCTGACCGGACATCGGCGAACGGGACGACGATGTCGTTGCTCCATGCACTCCTCCTCGGCATCGTTCAGGGGATCACCGAGTTCCTGCCCGTCTCGTCGAGTGGCCACCTGGCGCTCGTTCCCTGGCTCTTCGGCTGGGACGACTTCGCCGGCGATCCGGCCCTCGAGAACGCCTTCGACGTGTCGCTGCACCTGGGCACGCTCGTCGGTGCCGCCGCCTACCTGCGCGACGACATCCGGCGCTATGGCACGGCGCTGCTGGCGTCGGTCGCCGGTCGTTCGCACGACGCGACCGATGCCCGGATCGGAGGGATCCTCCTCGTGACGGTCCTGCCGGCCGGCCTCATCGGCCTGCTGGTGCTGTCCTCGACGACGGACCTCGGTGACCGGACATGGCTGGTTGCAGTGTCCCTGATCGGCTTCGGCCTCCTGTTGGGTGCTGCCGATCGTCGGCCCGGCGACCGGGATCCCGGGTCGCTGCGGGTCCGCGACGCGCTCCTCCTCGGGGCGGCGCAGGGACTGGCGTTCCAGCCGGGTGTCTCCCGGTCGGGTGCGGCGTTGACCGCGGCGCGGCTACTCGGAATCGAGCGGGTGGCGGCGGCCCGACTGGTGTTCCTGATGAGCCTCCCGGTAATCGCCGGGGCCGGCCTGGTGTCGGCTTTCGACGTCCGGGTGCCGTCGGACTGGTGGTCGGCATTCGCTGTGGGGACACTGGCGGCGGCGGTGAGCGGCTGGTTCGCCGTCCATGGGATGTTGCGACTGCTGGCGCGTCGTGGCGTGGGCGGGATAGTCGCCTACCGGGTCCTGGTCGGACTTGCGGTCCTGGTGGTCCTCGTCGCCCGCTGAGCAAGGCTTCAGTCGGGTGGCACCAGGGCGAGCGCAATGTCGCCCCACCGTCGGGCGGTGGCCACCGGTCCCACGTCCCGACGGGGGATGGCGACCGTGATGGTCCCGTCGTCGAGGTCCAGCACCCGGGCCGCACTCACGAGCAGTCGGCCGGAGTTCGTGAGGTCGTCGACGGCATAGAGGTCGACGCGGTCGCCGGGCTCGAGGGCGAGTTGGTTGGACCTCCGGTCGAGGGCGATGGCACGCTCCCCGGGTCGCGGGGTGGAACGATCGTCGGTGGAGAGGGCGCCGGCCGTCGGACAGGCGGGTGTGGACGCTGCAGCATCGACGGCGAGGCCGGTGACCAGGGCGAGAACTCCGGCGGTCAGCCACCAGGCCAGGCGGTGGTGTGCGGCCCACATGCGGACGCGGGCGAGGAGGTGGGCCATGGCGACTCCCGTTGGGAGTGGATGGCGGGGAAGTCGTGTCGACCGGGTCGGGCCCCGGCCGTGGGATCAGTCGGAGGGCCTGCTGTCTGAACCGGAGGCCGGAGTCGCTGCCTTCTCGGAGGTGCCCTTCGAGGAGTCGGGGGTGCCCTTCGAGGAGTCGGGGGTGCTCTTCGAGGAGTCGGGGGTGTCCTTCGAGGAGTCGGAGTCCGAGGTGTCCGATGACGGGCGTCGGGTCTTCGAGGACGCTCCGTGGTCGTTCTTGTAGAAGCCGTCCCCCTTGAACGAGATGCCGACCCCTCGGAAGACCTTGTTCACGGCCCCGTTGCAGGACTCGTCGACGCAGTGGGTCAGCGGATCGTCGGCAAAGGACTGCCGGATCTCGAACTCGGTGGCGCACTTTTGACAGCGGTATTCGTATGTGGGCATGGCTCGGTGGCTGGGTGGATCCGGGTTGGGGGGACTGGGGGGATGGCTGGGCGCTCGGGGACGACGGTTCCCGATGCCGGGTGGCGAGTCTAGCGGCGGTCCCTGAATGCTCAAATCCGCCGCAAAGGGACAGTTTGCGGTGATCATGTGAGCATGACGGACCAGGACCCGCTTGCGCTGCTGCTCCTCGGCTGCGCCTACCTTCTCGGCACCTTCCCCTCGGCCCACCTGTTCGCCGGGCGCCGCGGCGTCGATCCCACGAGGGCCGGGTCGGGAAACCCGGGTGCCACCAACGTCTACCGGACGGTCGGTCGCCGGTCCGGCCTGTATGTGCTCGCTGCCGATGCCGGGAAGGGAGCGATCGCCGCCGGCCTCGGGTGGGTGGCCATTTCGCGGTCGTGGGCTCTGTTCTGCTGGGCAGCGGCGGTGCTGGGCCACGTCCTGCCGATCACCCGTCGCCTCCGCGGGGGCAAGGGGGTGGCGACCGCCGGTGGCGGCGTGTGCGTGTTGTTCCCCCTGGTGGCGGTCGTCGACCTGGCGCTCTTCGTCGTAGCGGCGCGCCTCAGCCGTACCGCTTCCCTGGGGTCGATCGTGATGGCGGTGGCCAGCCCGATCCTCATCTGGGCATTCGGGGGCACGGGGAGGGAGATGGGCGTCGCGGTGGTGATCTCGTTGCTCGTCCTGGTGCGACACGAGGGCAACATCCGGCGGCTCGCCACGGGCAACGAGACGACATGGAGCGGGCCGGGTCCGGGCGGCGATCCGGACGGGTCGCCTGGGTAGCCTCGCCACGACTCCTGCCGATCCCCGTTCCCGACTCTCCTGGAGCATCCGATGATTCCGCTCGACGAGGCACAGGCCCACGTGCGTGGCTGCTGTCCGGCGCCGGTGGCTACCACGGCGGCGCTCGACGGGGCGCTCGGGCTGGTGCTGGCCGAGGCGGTGGTCGCTTCTGAGGCGGTGCCGCCGTTCGCCAACTCGGCCATGGACGGGTTCGCTGTCCGTGCGGCTGACACCGCTGGGGCGCCGGTCCGCCTGGCGGTCGTCGGGACGTTGGCTGCGGGTGCTGCACCCGGCCGGGCCGTGGGTCCGGGCGAGGCCATTCGGATCATGACCGGAGCCCCCATGCCGCCCGGCGCCGATGCCGTGGTGATGGTGGAGCGCACGAGCGTGTCCGGTTCCCTCGAGGGGGAACAGGTCGAGGTGGAGGTCGAGGTGCCGGTGGACAACCACGTTCGGCACGCCGGCGAGGACCTCGAGTCCGGGCAGGTGGTGTTTCCGGCCGGCACCGCACTCGGCCCCGGACAGGTCGGTGTGCTGGCGAGCATCAACCTGGGCGAGGTACCGGTCTACCGACGACCTCGGGTCGGGGTCATCTCGACCGGCGACGAACTCGTGGCGGACGGGAGTGTGCTCGCCCCCGGCCAGATCCGCGACTCGAACCGCCCGGGCCTCCTGGCGCTGCTCGCGGAGTCGGGGTTCGACGGCGTCGACCTGGGCCTCGTGCCCGACGACGAGTCCGCCATCGAGTCGGCCCTCCGTAACGGCGTCGGGGTCTGCGACGCCCTCCTGACCACGGGCGGGGTGAGCATGGGCGATTTCGACTACGTGAAGGTGGTGCTCGACCGGATCGGCGACATGCGCTGGATGCAGGTGGCGATCCGGCCGGCCAAGCCACTGGCGTTCGGGATGGTCGACGGGGTGCCGGTGTTTGGCCTGCCGGGCAATCCCGTGTCGTCGATGGTGTCCTTTGAGTTGTTCGTGCGACCGTCCCTGCGGGCCATGGCGGGACATGTGACGACCGAGCGGCCGTTGGTGCGCGCCGTCGTCGAAGGCGGGATGCCACGTCGGCCCGATGGCAAGGTCCATTTCGCCAGGGTCGTGGTCGCCTACCGGGACGGCGCCTACCGGGTATCCACCGCCGGCGGACAGGGCTCGCACCAACTGACCGCGATGGCGGGCGCCGATGGACTGGCCGTGCTCCCCGACGGTGACGGCGTTGCCGAGGGTGATGAGGTCGAGGTTTTGCTGCTCCGCTGAGGCCGGTGGCCCGCTTTCCCGGTCCCCCCCTACGCTGTGCAACGTGAAGCGCCTCCTCGTCGACGGATTCGGCCGGGTCCACCGTGACCTGCGCATCTCGGTTACCGACCGGTGCAACTTCCGGTGCAGCTACTGCATGCCGGCCGAAGGGCTCGAGTGGCTTCCCCGTGACGACCTGCTCACCTTCGAGGAGATCGAGCGCGTGGCCCGCGTGCTCGTCGAGCGGCACGGCATCGACAGCATTCGGCTCACCGGTGGTGAGCCGACCGTTCGTGCGAACCTGCCGGAGTTGGTCGGAATGTTGTCGGCGTTGCCGGTCGACCTGGCGCTGACGACCAACGGCTCGACACTCCGCCTCCTCGCCGGACGGCTTGCGGATGCCGGGTTGCGCCGCATCAACGTCTCGCTCGACTCGTTGCGGGCCGATCGCTTCGCCGAACTGACCCTGCGCGACGAGTTGCCCAAGGTGCTCGACGGCATCGATGCGGCGATCGAGGTCGGCTTCGACCCCGTCAAGGTCAACGTCGTCGTGATCCGTGGCGTCAATGACGGCGAGGTTGTCGACTTCGCCCGCTTCGGACGGGAGAAGGGTGTCGTCGTCCGCTTCATCGAGTTCATGCCCCTCGACGCCGACGAGGCGTGGAACGAGCGTTCGGTGTTCAGCCAGGAGGAGATCGTGGCGGCCATCGACTCGGCGTTTCCGCTGGATGTCGTGGAACGGACCTCGGCACCGGCCACCCGCTTCCGCTATTCGGACGGGGGTGGCGAGATCGGCGTCGTCGCCAGCGTGACCAGGAAGTTCTGCGACTCGTGCGACCGGGTGCGCCTCACCGCCGACGGCCAGTTCCGCAACTGCCTTTTCGCCGTTGACGAGTTCGACCTCAGGGCGACGTTGCGCTCGGGTGCCGATGACGACGAGTTGTCCAACGTGTTCGAGGGTGCGGTCGCCGCCAAGTGGGCCGGCCACGGCATCGGCCACGTCGACTTCATCCGCCCGGCTCGCTCGATGTCCCAGATCGGCGGCTGAGGAGCGAGGTGGACGATCCGGGAGATGCGGTAGCCGGGGACCGGACGTTCACGCACCTCGACGAGGCCGGCCATGCCCGCATGGTCGATGTGGGCGACAAGGAGCCCACTCGGCGCCGGGCGGTGGCTCGTGCCCGCATCGAGATGTCGCCCGAGACGGCGCTGGCGCTGGCCGGGGGGACCGTCCCCAAGGGCGACGTGCTGGCCGTGGCACGGGTGGCAGGCATCCAGGCGGCGAAGCGCACTTCCGAGCTGGTGCCGCTCTGCCATCCGCTGATGCTGAGTTCGGTGGTTGTCGACCTCGAGGTGGGGGAGTCCCATGTTGTGGTGGTGGCCACGGTGGAGACGGTCGAGCGGACCGGCGTCGAGATGGAGGCCCTCACGGCGTGCACGGTGGCCGCTCTCACGGTCTACGACATGTGCAAGGCACTCGACCGTTCCATGGTGATCACCGACGTTGCCCTCTGGGAGAAGGACGGGGGCCGGTCGGGCGCCTGGCGTCGCGGCACCTGAGTCCCCGGCCTGCCGGCTGAGTTCGGGAAATGTACGGTCACGCGCGCAACGCGCGTGAATTCGCGCACCCCGCGCGTGTAAATCCACCATTTCACAGTGGTGGAGCGCTACGTTGAGCGCCGGATGGATGATCGACGGATTCGAGAGGACGAGGGCCGATGCTGATCCTGCTTGGACTCGCCGTGTTGTGGACGGCACTGCTGCTACCACCCATCATCCGACGAACGAGGAGACCCGCCTCGCCACGTCCGATCGCCGCCCTGTCGGCCTCCAGTCGCCTTGACGCCCATGGCCTCCGCGTCATCCAGCGGGCGGCCACTTCTGTACCGGGTGACCCCGGTTCTGCCCGCCGACGTCGCCGCGACGTGTTCTTCGCGCTCGCCGGGGTGGCCGTCTTCACCTTCTTCGGTGGGGTCGCCGTGGGCGGCATCGTCTGGACGGTCCACTTCCTCGTCGACCTGGCCCTGGTGGGCTACGCCTTCCTCGTTACCAGCCGCCACCAGCGGGAGTTGGAGAGCAGTGAGGTCGTGGTGCAGTTCCGCCCGTCGACCTCGATGCTGGTCAACGCCGGTGGAGGAATGCAGGACGAGGCGGTTCTCCGGCGCCAGGCGAACTGAGCCACTCCGGGACCTCGTCCCGCGCCCCTTCCCACCGATACGCTCCATCCCCCGCGGGGGTGTAGCTCAGTCGGCTAGAGCGCTACGTTCGCAACGTAGAAGTCGTGGGTTCGATTCCCATCACCTCCACCATCGGCCCGGTCCGCCGGCGTCAGCCGCCCTGGTCCGCCTCGACCGCTTTCGCCAGCCGTTCGGGGAGGTCGGGGACCTCCGTCCGGACCTGTGACCAACTGGGGCTGCGCGAGTCGGCGTTCGGGTCGGCCAGGAATTGTGCGCCGGCCTCGATCACGGCCCGGGCGAACACCTCGACGGCGCCCTCCTCCCGGTGGCGGTCGTGGACGAGGCCGTTGATTGCGGCGTCGTCCACGTACTTGTCGACGAGGTCGAGGGCTGCCTGCGTATAGGTGGCGTCGAGGCTCTGGAACCCCTCATGGGTCAGGACGGTTCCCGATGCGGCGAGTCGGGCGAAGAGGGAACGGGCCGTGTCGATGCTCATCTTGTGAAGGCCGCTTCCGGCGTCGTCGGGGGACAGACCCTGATGCTTGTGGTCGTAGCGGTTGGCGATGTCGACCTGGCAGACCTGCGCCGCGGTGTAGCGGCGGTACACCTCGGCGAGCAGGCCGATCTCGAGGCCCCAGTCGGCCGGGATGCGCAGGGTGCGGACGAGGTCGGCGTGCATGGCGTACTCGCCGCCGAGCGGGTAGCGGAAGCTGTCGAGGTAGTCGAGGAAGTCGCTGCGGCCGAACGCCAGTCCGAGCGCCCGCACCAGCGGCGTGACGAACAGGCGGCTCACCCGACCGTAGAGCCGGTCGCCACCCTGGCTTGCGGAGACGTCGGAGCCGTTGGACGCGGCCGAGGCTCGATAGTAGTAGCCCTTGCTGAATGCGTACTCGAAGGAAGGGTGCGCGACTGGGTAGAGCAGGCGGGCGACCATGCGGCGGTCATAGGTGCGCACGTCGGCGTCGTGGAGTGCCACCGTCTCGGCGCGACCCGATGCCAGGAAGTAACCGAGGCAGTACCAGACGTTGGAGCCCTTGCCGGGTTGCGTGGGAGCGAGCCCATGGGCCGTCAACTCAGCGTGGATGGCGGACAGGCGCGGGCCGTCGTGCCAGAGGATGCGATGGTGTTGGGGCAGACGGTCGAAGAGGCGACGTGCCCGGTCGAAGTCGTTCGCATCGGCCTGGTTGAGGCCGATCACCACCTCGTCGAGGTAGGGGATGCGGGCGATCTCGTCGACCATGGGTCCGAGGGCGGGCCCGTCCATTTCGGAGGCCAGACAGGGGATGGCGAGCGCCATGGGCCGCTCGGCCGCCCACGACGAGAGTTCGGCCTCGAGGTCGTCGGTCGGCCGGTTGCCGAGGTCGTGGAGCGTGGTGATGACACCGTTCTGGAAGAAGTCGGCCATGGACTCAGGCTAGGTGCACCATCACGATGCCCGGTGGTGTTGGGCGACGGTGAGGGTCGGTGGCCCGATGTCCGGTTACCGAGAGTCTGTCTCTACGCTTGATGCCGATGGCCCTCCCACGAACCCTTGTGATCTTCACGCGCGCCCTTGTGACGCTGGCCTTGCTGGCCGGCTGCTCGGGTGGAGGCGCCGGGTCCGGCACCCGGACCC
>Ga0257108_1000169_pt1 | contig 19083 bp, 15 predicted proteins | sample LP_taG_FD_190181 | JGI IMG/M metagenome (GOLD analysis project Ga0257108, IMG submission 190181) | Marine microbial communities from Northeast Subartic Pacific Ocean, Canada - LP_J_2011_P26_1000m | ecosystem: Environmental > Aquatic > Marine > Oceanic | place: Canada: Northeast Subartic Pacific...
AACAATCAGAATGGTGTTGTGGCATTTCATACCAAACGTGACACAGCTAATAGCCCCAACTACAAAACAGTAAACATTTACAGCCTCTCCTTGCAAAGCTGGCAGAAAGTTATAGCCCAGTTAGAACGCTATATCGCTGATGAACGCCTGGGAGATTACTATGAAGCGGTATTTTCTGACATGGTAAGCAATGGAACACTCGCATTTGATGCTGTTTTCTTTGACAAGAACCAGTGGTATGAAATTGATACTGTGGAAGATTTGCATCAAGCCGAACTATTATTCCCTTGCCCCCCAAGGGGAATAGCAGTAGATCTCCGGCTTAAGCCCCGGCACGGTCTTCATAATAATATTTCTGATACTGATAGTAGTGAGGCAATAGCTGTTTAGACCTGTTATCACCTCAATTTAATCATTTGTACACGGGTTGCACACCCACTGTAGCAACCCAATAAGGCAAAAAAATCAAGTGATGAAAACCCAGGTTACAGGCTCACAGAAGCAGGCTTCCAGAGAACAGCAATATGAAACTTTGGCCACTGCCCATGGTGGTTATTGGCGCTATGGATTTACTGACCATGCCTACCTGTATAATCTCCATTTCCCGCCAGAGCGATTCTTTGAACTGCTCAAGAGCCAAATTTATGAGTTGGTTTTAAACTATCCCGTTGCCCAGAGCACGTTGGCTGGCTGGGTTGGTGATTTGATTGACCAACCACCTGAACGTATTGTGGTGGGGAACGGGGCGGCAGAACTGATCAAAATAGTTTCCGGGAATGTGGCAAAAAAACTGATTGTACCGGTACCCTCTTTCAATGAATATGCCAATGCAGCTCCGGCTGGAAGTGTCATCGAGTTTGCTCTTGATACACCCTCTTTCCAACTCGACATCGATAAATTTTCTGTCGAAGCGCTACGCTGCAAGGCGGATGTTGCGGTCGTAGTAACGCCAAACAACCCAACGTCACTACTAGTACCAAAAGCTGACCTTATTCGTTTGCTAACAAAACTGGCCGAACACAACTGCATGCTTATCGTCGATGAATCCTTTATTGATTTTGCCAGCAATCGCGATCAAGAAACACTGGAAAGAGACATAGCGTCATACCCAAACTTGGCGATTTTTAAAAGCATGAGTAAAGCTTATGGCATCTGTGGCTTACGCATTGGCTATATGCTCACAGCCAACACTGCTTTTGCTGAAAAAGTTCGCGCAGGTATACATATCTGGAACCTGAACGGTTTCGCTGAAACGTTTCTGAAAATGGCCCCTGAATACCGAGAGGAATTCGAGTCAAGCTGCGCTCAAGTACGAGAAGATCGAGATCAGTTTTATCAGAACCTCTGTTCAATTAAAGCCTTGCATGTTTATAAACCCGATGCCAATTATATTTTCTGCCGTCTCCCTGATCACGCGCCTTCTGGCCCCGAGGTCGCAAAAACCTTGTTCGTTGAGCACAATATCTATATTAAGCATTGCGAAGGGAAAAGCATGCCGGAATCTGACCGCTACGTACGTATAGCCAGTCGAACGCAAGATGAGAATGAACATTTAGTTAGACTACTAGATGAAATCTTGGCGGCTGAAGCCCCTGACTATCATATGACCAAGAGATTTTAATGGATACGATTCAAAAAGGTGACGAATTGCACTTTTTTAGGGAAACAGGTTTCTTTGAAGAAAGGGAACTGGCGATCAAGCACTTGATAGATATGGACGAAATTCTATTTGCCGAAGGTGTGGATTACTGTGTCATGTTTGGCACCCTCCTTGGGTTATTGCGCCATAATGATTTGATTCCCTGGGATGATGACCTGGATATCATTATTTTCGACATCGATAAATTCGAAGAAAAATGTCGGCACCAGCTGGAAGCAAAAGGCTATGTTGTTTACAACGATATGCGCACTTTTGACGGCGTACCAAAACACTGTGGCTACCGTATTCATGCTGAACAAGGGCTTGATATTCCTGGGAAAATATGGAAATTTCCATGGGTAGGAGTCTGGGACCCCACTATTGTTAGCAAAGACAGTGGGGACGTCATGACCCTGCTGCCTGAAGAGTTCGCCTATGCTGTCGAGGATTTTTTCCCACTGGAAAGAAGAGCATTTTTGGATTTTACTGTGAGTGTGCCCCGACTTTCAGAAGAAATTATGAAGCAATATTATGGCAGTGATTGTATGGAAGTGTGCATGCTTCACAACCTGGATCACCGGCAATACAAGCCAACAGGGTTTCCCACCACAAAATTTGCTTTGCAAGACGTTTTAACTTACCTGAAAGAGAACCCTTAATTGAAACAACAAGATAATGTATTACAGCTGGATGCTGCCTATCCAAAGCTTGCAAAAAAAGCTAGTGATGGCATGTACTGCTATGCTATTCAACGTCGGATATCGCCTTATATATCGCTATTTTGCGTACGCAAAGGGATTACTGCCAATGCGGCTACCGGGATTGATATGCTGTTTGCCATTCTCGCCGCATGGAGCTTATCCCAGGGCCACTATGTTTTGGGTGTGATATTAATTCAAACCTTTAGCCTTTGGTCTTGTGTTGATGGTGAAGTTGCACGGCTAACCAAATCACCCAGCAAACTGGGCGATTTTTATGACACAATGACTGATCGCTCGGCTGAATTTCTGATTTTTGCCAGTGTATTATATTCGATGCCATCCAGTGCCATAAGCCCGTCCTGGGGAACCCTGTTCTTTTTCTATATTGGTATGGTTTTTCTTATCACAGCGTCCTCTGAAAAATTTCGTTCTGTATACCACAAAAACTATCCAAAGAGCGAACACGAGCGTGTATTCAGCTGGCTATGTGCAGGCAGTGATACACGATTTTTGTATCTATGCGTAGCCATTCTGTTTTATATCTTTACTGGCAATGCGTCGGTCATTGAATGGTTAGTTATGGCATTGTCCTTCTTGCTCGGTATCAATTTCATATTCCGACTATGGAAGATTTCCACATTCCCAATAGAAATATCTGACTAATGGCAACCCAATATTCAATGACAATTCATCCAGCGAACAGTTGCTAATAGAATGGGAAAGCAAAACTATCCATCTCTGCATGATTTTCTGATTGAGCTTAATGAAAATTGCCTTCTGCTAGCTCGACACGGGGAGACTGATTGGAACGCTATGAAAATTATTCAGGGTCAGCAGGATCGCCCCCTGAATAATATCGGATTTGAACAGAGGAAAAATCTGTTCTTTGCTTTAAACCAGATTTCTTTAAACCGGATAGTCTGTAGCACGCTTCAGAGAACTATACAGACAGCAACACCCATCAGCATTGAAAAAGACGTTAAGCTCGAAAAATATTCTGATCTTAATGAAGTTAAATTGGGTATTTTTGAAGGTCAGCATAAAGAAGAATTCGCTGATGAATTTTCAAGAAATTGCTATCAGGAATTTTTAGACAACGAAGTAACCGTCGCCCTCCCTGGTGGCGGAGAAAGCCTCGTTATGGTGGACAAGCGTGTTCAACCCTTGGTGGAAAGCATAATAGATACCGTTAGAAGTTCCGGCCATGTATTGGTGGTTGGACACCGTAATATCAATAAAATGATCGTTAAAAACCTTTTGAATCTCTCTTTGGATGAAGGATACGAGGTCGAGCATGAAAACTCATGGCTTTATCTCTTCGCTCCAAAAAGGGCTGAAATATTCCTGGTAAAAATTGCTGCGCCTCAAGAAGGTATTCAGGTGAAGTCAGGGTATGAAATAACCTGCGCCAGCCATACAGTTAGCTGACCGTCCATAACACGCGCACAGGATGTGCCAATCGCGTTGCATACTTGAACCTTTTAAGGCGGACTTTGAGCAAAAGCCGTTGGGAATAAATCAACATCCTTAACAGTCTGCAGAGTCAGGTTAAGAGAGATGATTCCCAGTAGTATCTTTCAGGTCTTGTCTTTCATGATTTACCGGTACTCCGCTTCCACTGCAGGTCGGTCATAATCCTCACCAGTTAGTTCCCGGTATTCTTCGGCGCGGGCCCCACTTAGTATACCGGTCAAACCATAGTTGAATTCATGGCAGGCAAACTCGAACGTGGGTCCGCTGTGATTCTTCCAGTGAAACGCAGCTGTCCATGGTTGGTCCCAGGTGTTCGGATCATCGATCGTGTATTCGTACCAGATACGATTGTCGGGCTTCAGTGTTAAACGTTCGATTATTTTCATATCGGGGCTTGAACCTTGGTAACTATAAGACGGATGAATACCAGTGGTCTCGATCACAAGAGTGTCTCCATCCCAGTAACCTGTGCTGCTGCCATAATACTGTTTTACTTCAGTTGGAAGCGGCGGGCGATTATCCAAGGGTACTACTCTCGAGTCATGAAGACGTTCTGTCTGGATGACTGCAAAGTCTTCGGTCAGCACCAATTGCAACATGGCATTTTCAATCAGAGTTTTTATCGGTGGAACCGATTGGGGAGACCATATGCATCGCTCTTGCATGGTCCGATCTTCAGGACCACGCGAGTATCCGCGATAGCGAGATCTGGCTCTTAATTCTGCTTGGCGGTTTTCTCTCATAGCGGGTAATCGACCGTTGGGTGGATCGGTAATTAGCGAGGTTCGATGATCGTCGGTTTCCCACTCAGCAAAGGCTTCTTCATGCCAGAGATCTACACCGACATAATTAACATTCGGATTGCTGCGGCCTCGGTTTTCTGCCTCACGATTATAGGCGTTATCTTCCCAGTCCTTGGCTTGCTCTTCGTTCATTACTTCAATGCCTGCAAATATTTCAGGTCGCTGGAGCGGGGTGAGATGGTGGTAGTCCCAGTAACCATTTAGATCGGGTTTGCCCCATGGAGTTCTTTTTATTTCATCCTGTGCGCTGGCTCCACTCAAGGAGAAAACAAACAATCCGATTAATAGTCCAGCATTAATGGATGGAAGACGGATGTCCATTGTAAGTGATCCCAATGGAATGCCAGGGATACGCTGCCGGAATTTTGCTAAGGTTAAAATCAAAATTAGCCAGAATGCAAAAACCTTATTTTTCATAATTTGTACCTAGGGACTGACTTTAGAAAGTATACGAGAATAGCGCTTTTAAATTCCAGTATTCTGCTGGTTTCCATGTCTATGGAACGATAGAAATTGATTGCTCGCAAGGTATAATCGTCAAAAAAAGGAATAACAAAGGGAATTTTCCGTTGAAAATTGCATTTCGCTCATTTTTACTTATTTTGGGATGGCAGGCTAGTCTCTCAATTCATATCGTTTCTGCACAGTCTAGTGATTACCTTGCGCCACGTGATGCTTGGGGAAACCCTAATATTAATGGTATCTGGCAGGCGATGGGGACAGCTCACTGGGATTTGGAAACTCACGAATCAAGGGCTGGACCGATGTGGCAATTAGGTGCGATAGGTGCGATTCCGGGTGGTGTGGGGGTTGTGGAAGGTGATGAGATCCCTTATACAACAGCAGGCCTAGCCAAAAAACAAGAGAACCAGGCAAATTGGCTGGAGCTTGATCCAGTGGTACGTTGTTATATGCCGGGCATACCACGCGCAAATTATATGCCCTACCCATTTCAGATTTTTCAGACGGGCCAAAATATACTTTTCGCATACCAATTCGCCAGTTCCACGCGCAATGTATTTATGAATCGTCCGGATTATGAGGCGCCAATTCTCACAGTTATGGGCCATAACCTAGGCCACTGGGAAGGGGAGACCCTGGTTATCGCAACCACCGACCAATATGATTGGACCTGGCTGGACCATTCAGGTAATCATCATAGCGAAGCGCTAAAAGTTACTGAACGACTCACACCAGTCGGGCCAAATACGATTTGGTACGAAGCCACGATCGATGATCCGGACGTGTATACCCGCCCTTGGACAATATCCTTACCGCTTTACCGGAGAATTGATCGCGACATGCGCCTCGTTGAATATAAGTGTCAGGAATACTCTGAAGAGATTCTTTATGGTTATCTCCGTCAGGACGAAGAGACGGCTAGCGCTTTAGAACAAAAACGGCAGCAACAGGAACAGCCGCAATGATGCGAATTTTCTAGTCGCCTAACGATATCATAAGAAAACTTTGTCAGTTGCCTTCTATGGCGACAATAAAATTTATAGTGGAAAGTCCTTCACGTAGTTTTTTTGCAGCTTGGTATCCTTCTGAGTACCAGAAATCCGTTAAACTGATCATCGATGGAAAGACTTCGAGAGTTACATTCCGGAAAGGCCATTCACCTTCCAATAGTAATGGTTCTTGAGAAGAGGCCAATATTTGTACACCCGCGTTTCGAGCTAGCGGGCCTGCGGCGTTCTGGTAAGGGCCGTAGTCGACCCCAGCATTACGTTCCGAGCTCACGATCAAGTAGGCAGCCTTGGTTTGCTCTTCAGATGCTCTGGCAAATTGCAGGATTACGCCAAGACTCAACCCTATACTGAAAACTAATAGTGTATTGATTATGCGCTTCATAGTCATAACTCTTTTTTATAACGTGCCATCACGTATCGGTAGAAGTAGTTCACTGCCTGCCGGTCTTTGTACATCGAAAGCTTTCAAAGTCATGGCAACGAAATTGTAGTAGCCGATTAATCCAGTAATGTCCATAACCCCTTGATTACCAAATAATTCAATTGCTTTGGCGAAGGTCTGGGAGCTAACTTTTTCCTCACTTATCAGCTCGCGGGTAAATTGAATTAACGTATGTTCAATCTCACCAAAACCATCTGTGGGTGGCAAGTTCTGTAACGGTCTGCGGAATCGAACGATATCTATAATACCTTGCTCTAGACCAGCCGATTGGGCCAGCGGTTCGTGGGCCGAATACTCGTATTGATTATTGATTTCGCGCGCTGTTGAAATAATGATTAGTTCGGTCAAGCGCTGATCTTTTTCTGTTCCGTATCGAACGCGTTGCCGTACGTCAAACATCGCCTCAGCCAATACTGGACTGTGCATCCACATTCCGATTGGTCCTCGTAATCCTGTTTCGTAGCCAGTCCCTGGACTAACATAAGTGTCGAAGGCTCCGCGCCCTATAACGTCTAACCCCTGGCGGCTCACTTGCGGTAGGCGGGCAAGGGAATCCATGTTTATATCCGTTGGAATCTTCTCAGCCGTTTGTACTCCTTCTAGCTCATATCCAGTTTCGGCAGCGTCGGTACTATTATTAACGTTGCTAAGGGTGACAGAGATCAAAACCAATAAAAGAGTGAGAGTGATTTTTGTATTCATTTGGGTTCTCCGTAAATCGAGCTCGTTTTACGCACGCAAGCTAAAGAGGAAGCAAATTCTGTTGATTAAGCCTAAGTCATTATTTCTTTCATGCCGGCAATAGCGCGATCTATATGTTCAGGTGAGTTATAGATAGTTGGGCAAAGTCGGACACCACCGGTTGCAGCGGCAGCTATGCCGTGCTCAGTATAGAGCCTGTTTGAAATGTTACCTCCATTACCACTAGAAGCTTTTGTAATGCATACGCCAAAGCTAAGTTCGGGTTCCATTGGTGTAACCAATTCCAGTCCTAATTCGGAGATCCCTGTCTTTAATCGTTGCGCTAATTGCACGATCCTGTTGTGTATACGTTTTGTTCCAATTTCATTATGTTGAATGGCAGCAACGCCGACGGCGGCAAGCCCGGCATCATCTCGTTGGCCAAGGGATTCAAACTTGCGGGCGCCCGTTAGTGCAGTTTTCACATTAGATCCCCAGCCAGGTGCTACTGTATTTGGCCAGATACGATCGATATTCTGTTCTTTCACATAAAGTAATCCAGCTTCCTTTGGACCCATATACCACTTATGAGCACTGGCGGAGAACGAGTCGACATCTAGGTCTTTTAAGTCTAACGACATTGCTCCCCAAGCTTGAGCGCCATCGACATGAACATAAATATTTTTGGCATGAGCAGCCTCCACAATTTCCTTAATAGGTAGTTTAATGCCACTGAGATTCGAGACGTGAGTAATAGACAGAACCTGGGTTCGACTGGTGAATTGGGATGTGAAGGCGTCAATAAGTTCTTGTTTGGACCTCGGTTTATCTGGGGAAGAAACTTTATTAACAACTAGTCCAAATCGAGCGGCACGAACATCCCAGGCAACATTATTAGTGGGATGATTCTGGTCCCACAATAAGACTTCATCGCCTTCGTTGAGGCGTATACCGTTATTGATAATGTTATTTGCTTCACTTGTATTGCGCACCAAAGCGATTTCATCAGCACTAACGTTCAGCTGTTCTGCGACCAGATAGCGCGAACGTTCCAAGAGACCTTCAAATTTTGCTCGGTTGTTAAAAGAACAATCTCTATCGATATCATAGGTAAGCGTCTCCACGGTTTCCGCCACTGCTCGAAACGAGGGGCACAGATTGGCTGCATTCATAGGCACTGATGCTTCGCTGAAGGCGAACTTCGATCTGACCAACGCCCAATAATCCTGTTCGATCGGATTAGCTACGTGCTGCTGTGCCCTACTGACTTGAGAAGTGCTAGCGGCAGCTCCCAACAATAAGGCACTGGAGGATTGTAGAAATTTTCGTCTTGAGGTTGTCGTTTCCATGGTATAGCTCGCTTGGGATGAATTCATCCTCCAAGCTTAACTAAGGAATTTGAGCAAAGCTACTTTTCAAACCCCAGCTGGTGCTTTAATCTCAAGTTTTCCAATTTTTTGCAGGGCGCCTATATGTCAGTTCATTGGATTTCTAGTTTGAAACGGTTATTAGTTACGATTCCGTTGGCAGTAAGCTGGATTATTGCTGGTACAGCATGGTCAGCCGATGCGCCGGCCACTAGCTCTTATACCGAAGACCAATTTGAAAGGGGCGAGGTACTCTACCAAAAGGAATGTGCTCTATGCCATGGCTTGGAGCTTGATGATGGCGCCGCACCTGCAATTGTTGGTAGTACCTTTCGGAAAACCTGGTCTATGTTGGGCGCAAATGTCGCAGAACTTTACAACCGAATAGCTACAACAATGCCACCTCGGCAGGATAATTTTTTAAGTGAAGATCAGAATCTGGATATTCTCTCGTATTTGCTTGGTCGGAATAATGTTTTACGAGGGACGGAAGCACTCCGGAACGATTACGATTATCTGGCGGCTATTCCCATCGCCCGCGGAGATGAAGCGCTTGATATTTCTGTTTCTTTTATTGAAGGGTTATACGGCGTGGAACCGACCGGAAACGGCCCAGGCATGAATGAATTACTGAATGCTGGCAATAATGCTGATGACTGGCTTCATCATAACAAGAGTTATAAAGGGATACGCTATTCTGCGCTTAATGAAATAAACACTTCGAATGTAGATGAACTGGTTCAGGTCTGTGCCTACCAAATGAATAGTCGGGCACCGCTACAAACTGGCCCTATTGTTTACCAGGGCATTATGTATGTCACCGATGCAACCCATACCGCTGCCATCAATGCTGCGACGTGCCAAAAAATATGGACTCATGATTGGATGCCGAAAGACCGAATGGTGTGGGGCAATAACCGAGGCGTTGCTATTAAAGATGGCTACGTGGTAAGGGGCACGCCAGACGGATATTTATTTGCACTGGATTCAACCGATGGTAATTTACTGTGGGCACGCCAAGTCGCTGATCCCTGGTTAGGTGAAACTTTTACTATGCCGCCCACTGTTTTTGAAGACATGATATTGATCGGTCCTGCGGGTAGCGAAAACGCCATTTCCGGTTGGCTTGGGGCTTTCTCTTTAACCGATGGGGATTTAATCTGGAAGTTCATGACAGTGCCCGACGCAGCCGCCGGAGGTGGTGAAAGCTGGGGAAATCCGGAGGGCATAAAACTTGGAGGAGGAGCTGTATGGACTCCTCTGAGTTTCGACCTAGAATTGGGAGAAGTCTATGTCGCGGTCACTAATCCAGCACCCGATTTGCCTGCTTATTTAAGACCGGGTGATAATCTTTACACTAACTGTATCGTGGCGTTGGATATACTCACCGGTGAGCTGAAGTGGTACAAGTCTATCGTACCTAATGATGATCATGATTGGGACTTGACCCAGGTAACACCAGTCTTAAAAGCAGGGGTGGATGGCGTATCGAGGGATATGGTAGCCACAGTTGGTAAAGACGGAATTCTGAGAACGCTGGATAAACGAACCCATCAACCGCTCTATGAAACTCCAATAACCACAATACTAAATGCTGATATTCCGGTAACAAGAGAGGGCGTGGTTGCCTGTCCAGGTGTAACTGGTGGAGTGTTGTGGAGTAGCCCCGCATACCACCCTGGCGAGAAAATATTACTTACTTCATCTATTGATTATTGCTCGAGGTTCAGGGCCGCTAGTAATGTAAGATTTATTCCCGGGCAACTCTATATGGGCGGCGATGCTCGTCACGAAGGTGACATGTCTGGCTGGATCACAGCTGTAGATGTCGAAAGCGGTGAAACCCGCTGGAAACATCAAACCGAATTTCCAAACGTAGCAGCGGTAACTACCACAGCAGGCGGTTTGGCAATTAGTGGCACGCTTGCCGGTGATTTGTTATTTTTTGATGTGGCAACTGGTGCAGTATTAAACAGTATTGCCACTGGCGCGCAGATTGGGGGTGGCAATATTTCTTATTCGGTCGAAGGCAAACAGCACATTGCGGTAGGCTCTGGCCTTGGCATGCTGACTATTCGACCTCCTCAACTTGGATTACCACGTCAGAGCAGTATCATTGTTTATGCTCTACCTTCTAACTGAGCTTCAAGGGAGAGCCAGGGTTGGTCTTTGCTTTGCCGGCTAAGCAGGTGGCTGAGCTTATAAATGCCTCTATATTATTCGTTTTCCCTTTAGCGCTTGTATATCGGATTCTGAGTAACCTAGTTCCTCCATGATCTCGTCAGTGTGTTCAGCCAAGGTAGGGGCTCGTGAACGAATTTCACCCGGTGTTTCGGATAGTTCTACGGGTGTACGCATCACTGGAACTGGTGCGCTCAGGCCCGGATATTCGAGGGGTTGAAACAACCCCTTGGCTGCGATATGCGGGTCTTCAAGTACTTCCCGCGGCGATAGAATCGGGCCTGCCGGTAGACGTACTTCTTCCATAGCTTTGAGTACTTCCTCCGAAGTGCGTTCTGCACACCATTCGGCGAGTCGTTTCGAAATAATTTCTCCGTTATCACCTCGGGTGATATCGTCTTTGAAGCGAGGATCATCCAACCAGTAGTCTTCTCCCATCAGGTCAGCCCAGCGTTTGAAAAGTGGGCCCCCGACAGATTGAACGAGCACCCACCCATCTTTTGTCTTAAAAGTATCCGCCGGTGCTGAAGTTTGTGCGCGGTTCATGGTTGCCACACGGTTAGGTTTGATTGCGGCTTGTTCAATTATAGTCCCATTCATCATAGTTAGGGCTGTGTTGAATAGTGACCCTTCCACTATTTGACCTTTGCCTGTTTTCTGACGCTCATAAAGTGCGGCCATTGTGCCGAAAGCCGCTAGGCTTGCTGTTCCGAAATCTATAAAAGGCGCATAAGCTTTGACTGGTTGTTCGGGCGTGCCAGACATATACATGTTGCCGGACATTGCTTGACCGAGCCCGTCAAATCCAACTCGATTGGAATAGGGTCCACCTCGCCCGAAGGCAGAAATCATTGTGAGAATAATATCGGGTTTGGTAGAACACAGACTTTCATAGTCTAGAGCCATTGCTTTGAGTGTTTCAGGGGGAAGATTGGCCACAACAACATCGGCGGTAGCCACTAGCTTTTTCACGATTTCCCTACCTTGGGGTTTCATGGGATTCAGGGTCATTCCTCGCTTATTGCGAGCAAGTTGCATGAACATCGCGCCATCGCCGTTTTCTGTAATCGGGGAAAGAAAACGATCTTCGCTTCCATCAACTTTTTCGATGCGAATGACTTCGGCGCCCATGTCGCCCAGTAGCGTCCCACAGAACGGACCAGCAATATAACGGCCAAAATCCAGGACCCTTATTCCTTCTAGTACTTTTGACATTTAATTTTCCCAGGATCTAAGTAGGTCTCTATTGAAAGTGAAGATATTAGCATAAGTAACTAATATGTAGAGAAATTTGACCATTAAAAGAGTTTTTTGTGTCTCTTCAAAGTCCAGTCTGTTTACGGGACCAAAAACCGGTTTAAACCTAAGCAGTGTTTGTCTAATATCACCCGAGAGCAGCAATTTGCCACGCCATTTAACACGAGCTTTCTCATACGTTCTAATCTGGATTACAATTGAGGGCTCTATTCAGTTTCTAATGTCTACTAAAAGAGTAATACGATGAATAAACACCTCATTCTGCTTTCTTTGTCCTTGTTCTGTGTTTCATTGGGTTTCGTAGAGGTCTCGTTAGCGGCCGAGCATCCAGGTTACGTCGATGCGCCAGAAAGGCGTACCACCGGTGTCGGCAAGTTTTACATGGGAAGGGAAATTTCTTTTGTCATGGGACACCAAGCGGCAGCATGGTTAAATCGGCCTGAACGCATTCAGGAGGAGATGCCCGATGAGGTAGTGGCGAATATGGGATTAAATCCGGACGATATCGTAGCGGATATCGGCGCTGGTTCTGGATACTTCTCTTTCCGCATTGCTAAGCTGGTTCCGGATGGAAAGGTGTTAGCGGTTGATATACAACCAGAGATGTTACAGTTAATCGAAAGACAAAAAGTTCAAGATGGTGTTAGTAATATCGAAGGAGTTCTCGGTAAAATTGATAATCCCAATTTGCCTCCTAATTCGATCGATGCAGCTATCATGGTAGATGCCTATCACGAGTTTTCGCATCCTTTTGAAATGATAGACGGTATCTACAATGCATTGAGGCCTGGAGGAAGAATTTTTCTTTTAGAATATCGTGGTGAAGATGCCTCAGTACCTATCCGTCCATTACACAAAATGACTGAGGAGCAAGTAGTCAGGGAAATGAATGTATTCGGCCTAGACTGGACCGAGACTCTCGATTTCCTTCCTTGGCAACACATGATGGTTTTTACAAAATAATAAACAGGAAAAGAATAAGTTAAATATTAATTTGGATTTTCACTAAAAGGTATAACTTGCATTTAGGGCATACTGAATACCATAACTCGAACAGTAGTCTTCAATTTCTTCGACAATTCCATTTACTGTCGCCCCTAGGAATCGTGTACGCTCGCGGCATCGCTGTGGATCGTTAGCATTCATCACGTTCAATCGAAAAGTTACGCCATTAGAGGCTTTCTTTTCAACAAACATTGAAAGGCCGTAGTCACGAATCTCTCGCTCTATATCGTTGATATCGATTTGCATCCGTGCGTCACTATCGTTATCGGAGTTGAAATAGTTGAGACCATAACTAAGATCCCAACGGGTAATATCATGACGAAAACTACTCCTGCCAAACCATCGCGAGTTAAATCGTAAGCGCCGCTCGGTGCCAAGGAATGGGTCCGTTACCTCGGAATCTTGTAAACTCAAGTTTACATTCAAAAGAGCTGTGGGTAGGCCAATAAACCCGAGTCGGGTACTTGCATCAAGTCTCAGGCCATAGCGATAGGCATCACCGATATTACCTCGAGCAGAACGCAGGTCATCGGAACTGGTTGAAACGTTCACAAGGTCAATTACATCTTCTATGTCGCGGTAATAGAGCTCCGAATTGAATACGCCCAGGTTGTTAGGAAGGCGATATTCCAAATTTAGTGAGTATTCCCAGGACTGTTCTTGCACTATTTCCGGATTACCTGCCTGGGTATTCTGATCGTCATCTTGGCTATCAGAGGACGCACTAAAGTCTCTGAAGCTTAATTGGGAGACCCTTTTCTCAATTTTTGCTCTTAATTGGGTCGATTGGGTAATGTCATAACGATAATCTATTTTGGGGCGGAAAAAATCGAAATCTCGTTTGTTGAAAATATCCCCGGCTTGCTTGATATTAGAAGTTTCGTAGGTAAGTGAACTTTCAACAGAAACTTTGTCACTAACACGCCAGTTATGAACCAAGAAATTTTCGTACCGCATTTCTTTTACGATGGAATCGGAATTATCGATAGAAATAGGGGGCAGGTTGCCGTGATTCAATGAGGGTGAGCCAAAACCGGCCATACCAAGGCGCAGATCACTGTCTCTGATGGTTTCTGCGCGTTCGACACCCATTTCCAAGCCGTGACTGGTTAGTGGGTCCCAGGTGTAGGAGGTACGAAAGATACGTTCTTGATCGCGCCCTTCAGAATACAGGAAAAGATCTTTCTCGTCGCGATCAGCCAAGACATTGAAACGCTCTCGGGTAGAATCATATTGGCCACTGTTCACAATAAACAAGAAGCGGTATTTACTGCCATTGTTGAACTCATATTCGTAGTCGCCTCCGGCTTCCCAGTTATCCCGGCAACGATCTATTAATTCACGCTCTTGGCGCGTGGTAAAGGAATTGGCGACGTAATCATTAATAAAACGGTCTTTTTTCTCTGGAGAGCAGTCTCCCCCAAGCAACCCGTTAAACTGAATGAAGCTCTTCTCGAACTGGTAGCCGAGGTTGAAACTTGTTTGATAGTCAGTGCGTTCCCGGGAAGACTCATCGTACCGCGTCTCTAATAGATTTCCTGCAGCGTCACGGCTAAATTCCTGGCCCGTTTGATTCTGATACTGGGGTTCCGCTTCGATATGGAAGAGATAATTCAACCCACCGTCCTGGCCTGCCCAGGAAAACTTGGCACCAGGTTCGAGAGTGCCATCTTGGTAGCGTTCCATGATAGCCTCGACAGTGATGCTTGAGCGCGATTCGCTGTCAAGCAGCACGACATTGACCACCTGGCCTCCGCTGCGGACATCCATTTCTTCGGATGTGCTACGAATGATTTGGATATATTCCACCTGATTGGCGGAAATGCTGCCAAGTTGACTCCGTCCTTCGTTGTTTTTCCCTGTCTGACGCTGGCCATTAATTAGGATTTCATTTTCACCAGGCCCGAGGCCTCTGCGATTATTACTACCCCCGCGGTAGTCCATGGCAATGTTGACACCAGGAATAAGATTGATCATGTCATTAACATTGACTGGAGAAAATTCTGCAAAAAATGAAGCATCGTAGATGACAGAGGAGTCATCATCAGGCACAACGACACCATGCTGTGCTAGAACCTTGAAGGTGGCGGTAATCCCAACAGTGAGGATGATAATTCTCAGGAAGTTTCGCTGGAAACTGCGCGTCATTCAATGCTCCGATTCGATCAATATCGCGGTATTCGAAAACGCCCACCAGCCGTATTTGAATTACCGGCTATTCAGGCACGACCAAATAACGTCTTGGATCCTGCAAAAGATGCGGCATTATACTGATGCGGCAGGCTTAAAACTGTAACAAATTGTGTAAATAAGATGGCAACGATGCCATATTCAGCAGGTTTGCGGCAATATTTACTGCTACCAAGAACTATAAAATGTCGACTAGGCTAAACTAATCTTTAGCAAAGCTCGGTCTATAACCTAACGGGTTCGTTCAATTGTAATGTGTCGGACCTAATCACACTTAGAAAAAATAAATTCTGGTGCCGACATATTTCAGTTCAGTTGGGTTTTCAAATGAACATTTTGCTCTCTTGAGCTTAAACAAGGATAATAGTGATTAGTGTAACTGACTGGTTCTACAAGGATTTATGGTCAATCAATGCCCCCTTTTTTATCTTCAGCATTTAATACTAATTTAGAGGCTATCTCATGCAGCGCGAATCCATGGAAGTTGATGTTGTAATAGTCGGTGCTGGGCCGGCGGGCTTATCAACGGCCTGCAGACTTTTGCAGATGGCCAATTCTGCAGAAAAAAATCTCAGTGTGTGCGTTTTAGAAAAAGGGTCGGAAATAGGGGCCCATATTCTATCGGGTGCTGTTTTTGAGCCAGCCGCTTTGGCAGAGCTGTTTCCCGATTGGCAAGAGAGAGGAGCGCCTTTAAACACGAAAGTTACCAGAGACGATGTTTATTACCTGCCCAACGCGGTCTCGTCTTTCAAATTCCCCGGATTTCTTGTGCCTCGACCCATGCACAATAATGGCAATTACATTATTTCATTGGGGAACTTGTGTCGCTGGTTAGCAGAACAAGCTGTGGAACTGGGAGCAGAAGTATTTCCGGGATTCGCAGCAGCAGAAGTCCTTTATAACGAGGATGGCAGCGTCAAAGGAATAGCTACCGGTAACATGGGTATCAATGCAAAGGGAGAGGAAAAGCCGTCTTTCGAACCCGGTTTCGAGTTCCATGCTAAATACACGATTCTGGCTGAAGGTTGCCGCGGTCACCTTGGCAAGGAAGTCATCAGTAAGTTCGAACTGGATAAGAAGAGTGACCCACAGCATTACGGTATTGGCTTGAAGGAAGTGTGGGAGATACCTGAAGAACGACATCAGCCAGGGCTCGTGATTCACACAGCTGGTTATCCAATGACTGGATCTAGTTATGCAGCAACCAGTGGTGGGTTTCTTTACCATGTTGAAAACAACCAGGTATCGCTGGGGCTGATTGTTGATCTTTCGTACAAGAATCCACATCTCAGTCCATACGACGAATTCCAGCGATTGAAACACCATCCGGTAATTAAGCAATATATAGAAGGTGGAAAACGTCTTGGTTACGGTGCTAAAGCGATTATAAAGGGTGGGCTAAATTCACTTCCGAAGATGACATTCCCGGGAGGGTTATTGATTGGTTGTAATGCTGGAACTTTGAATGCGGCTAAGATTAAAGGCAGTCATACGGCGATGAAGTCCGGTATTTTAGCAGCTGAAACTCTTTTTGAAGCGCTGAATAATGAATCATCCGAACAGGAGCTAACTGGATTTTCGGAGCATTTTAACCGCTCGGATCTTTGGAGGGAGCTGCATAAGACGCGTAACTTCAGTGCAAGTTTCCACAAGTTTGGATTCTGGTTAGGTAGTGCGTTGGCGTTTATTGAGCAAAATATTTTCTTCGGGAAATTTCCATTCTCTTTCCGCGACAAATCTAAAGATCATTGTCAGCTGAATCCAGCGGCGGAAAGCCTGAAGATCAACTACCCAAAACCCGATGGCAAGATCAGTTTTGACGTTTTATCTTCGGTTTTTCTTTCCAATACAAACCATACTGAGGATCAACCTTGCCATCTCCAGCTGAAGGACCCCAGTATTCCGATCGGTGTAAATTTGCCAATGTATGAGGAACCGGCACAACGCTACTGTCCAGCGGGCGTTTACGAGGTGGTAGATGAAGTAAATGGAGACAAACGGTTTCAGATCAACTCACAAAATTGTATTCACTGCAAGACTTGCGACATCAAAGATCCAAGCCAGAATATACACTGGGTAGTTCCAGAAGGAGGTGGGGGGCCAAACTATCCCGCCATGTAGCTGGCTGCAAAATTAGTTGCTGCGACGTAAAGAGAATTTCGCCATTGATATCAGTGCCTCGCGAAAAGCTGATTTCTCGATGGATTTGAGACTGTCCATCGCGGCAGCGGCTTGTTGGCGTGCCAATTTGCGGGTGTAATCTAGGGCACCGCTTTCTCTAACTATCTGAATGACTTCATGTAAGACTTTTTCAGAAACATTTTTTTGCTGTAAGACCTCCTTTATTTTCCGGGATTGATCGTTATCCCCTTTTTCCATAGCATAGATTAATGGCAGTGTAGGTTTCCCTTCTGCCAGATCGTCACCTATGTTCTTACCCATAGTTTGAGTGTCGCCGTCATAATCCAATACATCGTCGATCAGCTGAAATGCGATACCAATGTGCATACCGTAATGTTGCAGCGATTTTTCGGTGGTTATATCAGCTTGACCAAGTATGGCTCCACACTGGGCGGCTGCCTGGAATAATATTGCGGTTTTATTCTTGATCACTTGCAAGTAATTTTGCTCTGATGAGTTCGGATTGTTCTTGGCGATGAGTTGTAATACTTCGCCTTCAGCGATCTTATTTGTAGTATTTGCAATGATTTCCATGACGCGCAAATCTCCGATATCGACAAGGATTTGGAATGCACGTGAATAGATGAAATCGCCAACCAACACGCTAGAAGCGTTATCCCATTGGGAGTTCACTGTTGGTCGGCCTCTGCGCAATAAAGACATGTCGACTACATCGTCATGCAGGAGCGTCGCTGTATGAATAAATTCGATTACGGCGGCCATAGGTATATGCTTACCGTTTTCTATATTGCAGCAGTGTGCTGCTAGAAGAACCAGAATAGGACGTAGCCGTTTCCCGCCTGCTTCTACGATATAATGGCCTATATTTTCTACGAGTAGTACGTCTGAATGGAGTTGTTCAACTATATAATCGTTGACTGCAAGAAAATCGGATTCAACGACTGAGCGAATTTTTTTGTACATCTGGGGCTGATGACTACTTGTAAAAGGATTTCTCTAATTGTTGAGCCTTGGCTCATTTGAGTCTGCATGCTAGGGAGCCGTCAAGTCGGTGTCAAGCAGACTGAAACCTGCAGTTATGCTGGGCTTTCACTCATTTGGATAGTATTACGCACTGACCTCTAGGCTACGATTCGAAGCACCCACTTTCGCTTGCTTAGGCCCAAGTGTTCCCGTAAAATGCCGGCCCCTATAGGGATGGGCTGAATTGCCCATTTTAAAAGGCTTTGGAGACGATTGTGTACGCAGTTATTGAGAGTGGTGGTAAACAGCATCGGGTGGAAAAAGGTGAAATCCTGCAGCTGGAAAAACTTGATGCTGCTACCGGCGACAAGGTGAAGTTTGACAAGGTCCTGTTGGTTGGTGAGGGAGAATCTGTCAAGATTGGTAAACCTTATGTTCAAGGTGGCCAGGTAACCGCAGAAGTTCTTAGAGAGGGTCGCGGTGATAAGATCAAGATCATCAAATTTAATCGTCGTAAACATTACAAGAGGCAGCAAGGCCACCGCCAATGGTACACAGAAGTAAAGATTACTGGCATCAAGGCTGGTGGTGGCGAGCAAAAAGATGGTGTGGCCAAGGCCGAGGCTGGCGCCAAGGCTAAGCCCAAGCCCAAGGTTAAGGCTGATTCCAAGGATAAGCCCAAGCCCAAGGTTAAGGCTGATTCCAAGGATAAACCCAAGCCCAAGGTTAAGGCTGATTCCAAGGATAAGCCCAAGCCCAAGGTTAAG
>Ga0257108_1000172_pt1 | contig 18764 bp, 20 predicted proteins | sample LP_taG_FD_190181 | JGI IMG/M metagenome (GOLD analysis project Ga0257108, IMG submission 190181) | Marine microbial communities from Northeast Subartic Pacific Ocean, Canada - LP_J_2011_P26_1000m | ecosystem: Environmental > Aquatic > Marine > Oceanic | place: Canada: Northeast Subartic Pacific...
AATAATAATCAATTGAAAATAAACAAAGATTCACTTAAAGATGTTTGGAATTCGGATGCTATGAAAGACATTCGTAAAAATATGATAGAAGGTAATAAAATAAAATCATGTAATCTTTGTTATTTACAAGAAGATTCTGGAAGAAAAAGTTATCGGCAGTTACATAATTCCGAATGGGAACATCTATTAGGCAGTAAAAAGATAGAACAAATAGTAGATAAATCTATAGAAAATAATTTAGATGTTGATGCTCCTCCTGTGTACTTAGATTTAAGAATGGGCAATACATGTAATTTAAAATGTAGAATGTGTAATCCGTTTAATAGTTCGCTAATAACAAAGGAACATTTTAAATTATTTGATAAAAGCAAAACATATGCAAACATTTTTAAGAAAAATTTTGGGAGCAATCCTGAATGGCTTAATGAACAAGCATATCGAGATCAATTTAATGATAAAAAGATATGGAAGGAAATATACGAAGTATTACCTACTTTAGAAAAATTGTATTTAACTGGCGGCGAACCTACTCTTATTAAAAACAATATAAAAGTTTTAGAAAAATTAATAGAATTGAATAAACAGAATAATACCAAAATTTTTCTTAACACTAATTGTACATATAGTGGTAAAAACTTTTTAGAATTGTTAAGTAAATTCAAAGAAATGGATATTAATCCTAGTATTGATGGTGTAGGTGAAGTTAATAATTATATTCGAGGCTCTAAAAAATGGGAGAACATTTATCAAAATTGTAAAAATATTTTGTCTGTTAATAATAAGATTTCAGCAAATATTACCCCAGTATTACAAATTTATAATTTAAATAAAATTCACGAAATATTAAATTTAGCAAATGATATTACATATGAATTATTTTATAATCCATGGACAAAAGAATTAACTAATACTATAGGAGTTGATATATTATTCAATACTCATCCATTTATGTTAGATGTTAGAAATTTACCTTTAGAATTAAGACAAAATGCAATTCAACGATTGCTTGATTTTAAGAATGAGTATGTTTTTGAATTTAGTTTTATGATTAGAAATACTATAGAAGGAACAGTTGGTTATCTTAAACAACCACAATTAGAAAATTATAAACAAAATTTAAAAGATTTTATAGACTATACAGAAATATTAGATAAAGAACGCAACCAGTCATTTAATGACATTGATAAAGAATTATACACAGAGATAAAAAAAATTGCCAGATGAAACTTTAAAAGAAATATCTAATACATTTTGTGTATTGCCATGGACACACATGGCAACATTTACAAACGGCACCCCTCTATTATGTTGTGTGGCCCAGCCTCCCGAAGCATACACAAATCTTAATTTAAACGAACAATCTATACAGGAGATATGGAACAGTAATTATTGGAAGCAAGCCCGCAAATCAATGTTAAAAGGACAAAAACTTCAACCTTGTTTACATTGTAACAAAGAAGAAGAAGCAGGAATCCGTAGTCATAGAATTAATGAAAATAATTTATGGACTAAAAAATTAGGTAAAGATTATATAATTAATTTAGTAAATGAAACAAAAGAAGACGGAACATTAGACCAAGATGTTATTACTTTAGATCTACGATTAGGTAATACATGTAACTTACAATGTGTAATGTGTCGTCCGATGGATTCTAGTAAATGGACAGCCGATGCACAAAAAATTATAGATGCAACATCGGGAGAAGTTCGACAAGATTGGGAATGGAAAAAACGAGATGTTAGTAATTCTAATTTTGATTGGGTTGAAAATTTAGATCAATTTATTCCGTTATTATCAAATATAAAACATATTATATTTGCTGGTGGTGAACCATTATATTTAAAAGTTCATACTGAATTTTTAAAACAATGTGTAGCAAGTGGTGAAGCACATCATATAGAATTAAGATATCATACTAATGGTACTCTTATGCCCGACGAAGTATTAGAATTATGGACAAAATTTAAATTTGTTGAGGTAATGTTAAGTATCGATTGTTATGAAGATAAAAATACTTGGATACGATATCCATCTAATTGGCAAGATATAGAAAATACTCTATCTATTTTAGATAATGCACCTGATAACATTTATGGCAAGATATTGTGTACCGTACAAGCAATAAATATATTTTATATAACAGATTTTGCAGAATGGTTGTTATCGAAAAAATTTAAAAAAATAGGTCAACTCGATCATGATGGTTTGTTTCACCCAGGTACTTTACATTTTCCTAATTATCTTTGTAGTAAAGTATTACCTAAACACGTTAAAAAATTAGTAACAAAAAAAATAGAAAATTTTGCTAATAAGTATCCAACAAATAAACAAACAAAAGAATTATTAAATACTGCTAATTTTATGAACTCCGAGGATTGGAGCGATAAATTTAATAGTTTACAACAATATATTAAAAGTATTGATAATATGCGGCAAACTAATTTCCCTCAAATATTTAAAGAGTTATATGTTAACTTTCGATGATATTATTTTTAAAGATATAGATATTGTAACTCGATTACAAAAAATATGTCAAGAATGTACAGATTTAAAAATAGTACATAATTCTGCTTTTGATGATAAGTTTTATTGTGATAATTTTTTAAAAATACATACAAAAATAGAAAAATTTATAAAACAATGGAATAATACACAAAAAAAGAATCATTTTACTTGTTTGCCTTCATATGATTGGAGCAGTTTATTTAATCCAAGAAAACGAAGTATTTATGAATATGTTCAATTTCATAATATGTTAAATATATTTCAATTTGAATTATTGAAAATTTATGATACATGTTATTCTAAAGAATTAGAATTTATTTTTGAATATCATAATGAACTACGAATATTAATAGAAAATTATTATTGCGATACAAGTAAAAGTAGAATTCAATTAAAATATGTAGATGACTTTCATGTTTTATTAGAAGATGAAGATTTTAATTTATTTTCCTTTGAAAAAAATTATGGGGATGTATTTTTATCATATAATACTATAGGAGTAAGTCACGAATGTTTTATACCAGAAATACACGAACAAGTCCATACAATAAAAAAAGTTTCTATAGATAGTTATCATTACATAAAGCCCCAAATTTCTTTTAGTACAGATATTACAATATATTTAGGTGATTATATTAATCATAATGATACTATAAATGAATTAAATGAATTAAAAAATAAAGGAGGCGACCATAGAATATGGGATGCATCTAATAAAAAAAATGCATTTGGATTAATTAATATAGGCAAAATAACAAATGAAACAATTAGTAAAAATATACCAAAAATATAATAATTTTTTTCATATAAATTGGTTTATTACAAATAAGTGCAATTTTAGTTGCGAGTATTGCCATCCATTTAATTACGCAAATACTAGTCCTAAATTTGATATAAATGTATATAAAAATTTTATACATAGGATATTAAATCAGATAGGTAATAAACAATTAATTATAAGTTTTACTGGGGGAGAGCCTACTTCGTTAGATTGGTTTGATGAATTTTTAGATTTTTTAATAGAGAATAATGTAAAAATTGGTTTAACAAGCAATGGATCAAAATCTATAAAATGGTGGGAAAGATATAGAAAAGCATTTGATTGGGTAAGTTTAAGTTTTCATGCAGAGAAATCTAATATATCACATTTTATTAATATAATAGATACAATATGGTCACATTCGTTGGTATCAGTTCGTGTTATGATGCATCCAAAAGATGAATATTTTAAAAAAGGAATAACATTATATAAAACACTTAAAACAAAACCTTTTATAACAGTTTTCAGTGTTGAAAAAGTTATTATAATCGATGATTGGTTAACTGATGACGAAAAATACCATGTATATACTTCTGAACAAAAAAGGGAATTACATGATGATGATTTTTTTTACAAACGACAAACAGGAACTCCAGAAAAATCATTATATGAATATAAAATGCCAATTGATGTGTCTGGTATATATCAAACAGATGATGGAAGATTTAATGAACAAATTGAATTGAATACAAATTTATTAGCATCAAGTAATGAAAATAGATTTTATAAATGGAAGTGTTTTGGTGGCATAGAACATTTACATATAAATGATAGAGGTGAAATATGGCCAACTGCATGTTTACAAGGAAATATGATAGGAAATATTAAAAATGATTTTACGTTACCAAAAGATCCATTAATATGCGAAAAAGCATTTTGTTATTGTGCCACAGATATAATAATTTCAAAACATAAAGATTTCGAAAATGAAAAAATTTAATTTAGAATATGTACCAAAGTGCGGGTCTTCTATTTTTTATGAACACATGCCTTCTATTTTTGACTATAAAATAGAAAGCGATAAAACAAATTCGGTATTAATATTAAGAGATCCGTTTGATAGAGCAATAACAGAATTAATAAGTATTCTATCAAACGAAGACAAAGTATATGATATAACATTTGAAGATATGTTATTGGATCAAAAAAATATTATGTGTAAACATTTAAAATTAGATGAAGTACTAGATATCGATTTAGATTTAAAAGACAATGAAGTTATAAGTGAACCAATTAAAAATAAAATGAAAGATTATTTAAGTACATATAATTTTATTGGGTTATATAATGCTTATTTTTGGGCAAAAGATAAACTTTATAGAAATAAAAATATAGATATTAGAAAATCGTTTTATTTTTTTTGTAAAATTAATAATATTTCGGCAGAGAAAATACCAATAGAGAATTTAGATGAAAAAATTAATTATATTAATTTATATTTAGGTTTACGAGGCAAATTTAATGCATATAATAAATTAGATATTATGTTAACATCTTGTGCAGAAATGATATTAGGCGAATTTACTATGAAAGGCGATATACATACATGGATAGATTAAAAAATATTATTGCATTTTTACATGTATATAAAACCGGAATTACTTCAATAGAACAAAGGTATTACCATAATAAAAATTATGTTTATGTACGACAAAAAGATTTTGGTGTTATTAATCATAATTCAAATACCATTCCTTCAAAAGAAATACCTTTAAAAGATTTATCAAATGATTATCGGTTGTTTATAGGTCATGGGGTTGAGTTTGATTCATTTGATTCTAAGAATACAATATTTGTAACATGTCTTAGAGATCCGATACAACGAATGTTAAGTGCCTATAATTATTATATATTAGAATTATTTACATTATGGAATCAAAAAGGTTACATAGATTTTTATACATGGTTTATTAATAAAGATAGGTTGCTACCGAATGAAACAAATTATCAATATGAACATTTTATTAGATCATATTGGGATCTTCCGACATTCGTTTTAGCCCGTAATCATATACATTCAGGTGCAGTTAACGGGTCCTTTATTATGACTAATGTTAGACAAAGAAGAGTAGAACAACTTAAAAAAGAACAATTTGATAATCTATATAAAGAAGCAAGTCTTGCATTTGAAACATTAAAAAAACATTGTCAACATGTTTTATTTTTAGAAAATAATCATATTACAGCATTTGATAATTTGATAAAACAATATGATATTCCGTGCTATCCAAATAAAGATATAACAAACGCACATGTAACAAGTACAGAATTAATGAAAAATTTAAATAAAAAATATATTACATATGATGATTTAGATTCTGATAGTAAAGAATTATTAAATGAATATATTCAACCTGATATAGAATTTTATAATAATTGTAAAAAACATTATGGATTTGATTGACCTTTTAACAAACAAAAAAAATTACGATAAAATAAATGATCTATGGTGGAGTATGCTCGGCAGTAGAACATATTGGGGCGAACATAAAAAACAAAATAATGAATTAATAGAGGAAGGTATCGGTATATATAATGTTCGACACGAAGCAAAACATGCAGGTATATTCAAAAATAATACAGCAAACGGAATAGGTTTAAAAACATGGTCTCATGGTGAAAAAACTGCATGTTTTTATATCGATAATCAAAAAAATGGGTACGGACTTCATTGTTGGCCTAGTGGAGCAAAATTTATAGGTAGATTTAAACATAATATGCCACATGGTCCGGGTATGTTAATAACAGTTCATGATGGATTAAGATATATAGGATGGGTAGATGGACAAGATTGTTTAATATATCCGCCTGGAGAATGGTATGATAAAAATTATAATATTATAAAACCTGAAAGATATAATATAAATTTTGAAGGATATAGATTTATCGGAAATACTAATAAAAAAGGAAAATATCATGGTTATGGTATTTTAATAAATGTTTTAGGAACCGAAAAAGAAGGCAATTTTATTAATGGTAAAGAAGAAGGAAAGATAACCGAAAGGTATAAATTTGGGCCAGGTGCAGGTACAATAGTTTTACGACATTACGACAACGGTATACCACATAAACATTGCACTCTTATTAAAATATTATATGGTAATGTATTCGAAACATATGAAGGCGAAACAGAACAAGGCCTATATTCTGGAAAAGGGAAATTAACATATCCAAACGGAATGGAACAGGTTGGTACGTTTAGTAATGGTCTGTATCAGCCGAAAAAGTCAGATTTTAAGGGATAGTATGAAAGAAGATTGGTTAGATAGGGTAATTAATCAATTTATTTTGATTTCTAAAAAAATGTTAGATATTAATAAATTTACCGGTACAGGTATGTATATTGAAGGTAAAAATGAGAAAACTGTAGCAGAATATAATAAAGGAAAACGGCATGGCATAGGTATTTCTCGTGTAGATAATAATTATGAAGCATCTGAATACGTGCATGGTAAAAAGCAAGGTATTGAAATAGCAATTGACGAAAACCAAATTATACATTTAAATGAATATATAGAAGGTAACAAAACGTCGTTTGGAACGCACATTAAGGAAAATGGCGACATATTTTTAGGAGATAATTCATCGAATGTAGGTGTATATATACGAGGTAATGAAATATATACTGGCGAAATGATAAACGATGAATCTACAACTGGTTGTTGGCACAATATTAATAATAGGCAAAATATAAAAGAAAATCCAATTAAACCTAAAATGATGGTACCTAAAAATGAAAAATAAGAAAAAATATATAGAAAATTCTTCATTAGTAAACTATAATATAGATTTAAATGAATGCACCCATCCGAATATAAAAAGAATATTTGATTATGGTATTGTTTGGCCAGGCGGCGCAGGCGGTTGGTTTTTAGTATCATCGACCCTACAATCATTAGGGTGTAAAGAACATTTCTGGACAGATGAAAAAGTTAATGAATATCATCCTATAACATCTAATTATTTTTCTCAAGTAGACAATATGACTAGACGTTGTTCTCCTACTAATGTGGTATTAGAAACATTATCAAATAATTTATATGATTTAGAAGACACCACTCAAGATCGCAAAAGCCAAACGATGAAAGGGTCGGGCGAATGGAGAAAAGAAACTATATTTTGTAGCCATTGGTTACCTGTATTAATTTTTAGCAAAACTAATATTCATGTAAAACATTTAACATATATTCGATACAATAATTGGATTAGAAGATGTCTTATTCATATTAAAAGATTATTAAAAGCAGATGCATCTCTCACCTCAATGGCATTTTTACTAGGAGAATTTTTTTCTGAAGTAAGAAATAATCCTCGATTTTTACAAGCTAATTTTACATGGACTGCTGAAGAAATAAATATTGTTTTAGATCCACTAATCAATAATTATCCTAAAATTTTTAAAATAGGGGAGTTTGTATCTGGTAGTCCGAATAGAGAAAAAAGATATATATTATATTTTTATATATTTTGGTGTATTAAGGAAGGGTTTGATATGTATGATCATACAAATTTTTCGAAGTATTTACTAAGTTTATTTACATTATATAAACTGTCTAGTACAGAAGAAATGTTACTTAATATAGATAATGATGAATGTAATATTAATATTAAAGAACAACAAGCAATAGATTATATAAAATCAACAGGTAAAGTAGATCATTTTGAAGTAAGAGATTATGACGATTTGTTTTTTGATCTCAATACTAACCTGCCAATATCTAAAACTAAGATAATAGAATATAGTAAAAAAAATTTAGAATTAATAGACACGATGACAACATATATACCCGACGGAACTATTAAAAAGGAACTATATATTGAATTTGATCAATATAATAATAGAATGAAAAAAGCATTACATGAGCCAATCTAGATTTGACGAAGATAAATCTTTAGAGTTCGGAGATTACATAAAAAATTCTACATTAGTAAACTATGATATAGATTTAAATGATTGTTCTCGTCCTGATATAACAAAAACATTTAATTATGGTGTCGTTTGGCCTATAGGAGCAGGAGGTTGGTTTCTATTTTCAAATATATTATCAGAATTGGGTTATGGCGGAAATAAAAGATCTATCGGATTTAAACAAGATAAATGGGATCATTATTGGATAGATAGGCAAGTTAATGAATATCATCCCGTAACATATAATTATTTTACAGGAGTCGACGATCTAATTAGAAGTAATTTTGGTAAAGAAATAGTAACTACTACATTAAATCAAGATTTAGATAAATTATCTATGCCATTTACTGAAGGTTCAAAAGGTGTTTCGTATTCTATATTTTGCAGCCACTGGTTACCGGTATCAATTTTAAGTAATACTAATATTCGCATAAAACATTTAATATACATTCGATATTCAAACTGGGTTCGAAAAGCTCTAGTTCATATTAAAAGATTATTAAAAACAGGTTCATCAATTACAACTATTGCATTTTTATTAGGAGAAACAATAAATGAGGTAAAAAATAATCCTAAATTTTTAGAACATTCATTTAGTTTTACAGGAGGTGAATTTAGTCGTATTCTAAAAGTATTGCAAACAGATTATTCAAAATTGTTTCAAAAGGATGATAAAACTTATATATTATATTTTTATACCATTTGGTGTATTAAGCGTAATTTTGATATGTATGATCCTGCTCTTTTTCAAAGGTATATTTTAAGTTTATTTCAATTGTATAGATATAGTTGCAGTTCAGATGTTATTAATGATAAAAAAAATAGTGATTATTTAGTAACTGTAAAAGAACAACAAGCAATAGATTATATAAAATCGACAGGTAAAGTAGATCATTTTGAAGTAAGAGATTATGAAGATGTGTTTTTTAATTTAAATACTACGTTACCTATTCCTAAATCTAATATAGCAAGATATAGCAAAAGAAATTTAATAATATTAAAAAGACTTGCACAATATATACCACCTGGTGATTTACAAATGACTATTATGCAAAATCTTAATACATATTATGAAAGTATAAAAAGTGCATTATGAGTATTTCTAATTTTTTAAATCTTTTTGATAAAAATATTTCTTCAAAATATTGTAGACAATTTTATACTAGATTTGAAGTTGGTAAAACTGGATTATGTTGGATGTGTTGTCCTTCGTGGTTACCTAATGTAATAGGTAATTTAAATGATCAAACTGTTAAAGAAATATGGAATGGCGATGCGGCGCAAAAATTACGTAATCAAATGTTCGATAATGAATGGTTAGATTGTAAACGTGATAAATGTCCTATGATAATATCTGATTCGTTGCCCGAAAAAACAGATATGTTAAATGCAGTACCTAACGAGTATAATCCTCATCCTATAAGTCGAATGGTATATGATTGGGAAATAGAAGCAGTTAAAAATAAAAATCTAATATCATATCCATATCCTGTTAGCATATTATTTGGTACTGATGAAAGTTGTAATTTACAATGTCCGAGTTGCCGAACTTCTAAAATTCAATTTATAGAAGGACCCGAATATGAAAAAAGAAAATTTTTAACAGATAAATTGGTAAAAGAACTTTTAGAAATAGATCCTTCGATAAAATTAGAGTTTTGGATTACTGGTTCCGGTGATCCGTTTGGTAGTAAAATTTATAGAGAAATGTTACAAAATATAAATGGAAAAGCATACCCAAATTTATCTATAAATTTACAGACAAACGGAAATATGTTTACTCCGAAAATGTATAAAAAAATAAGTAATATTCATGATAATTTAAGAAATTGTCAAATTAGTTTTGATGCAGGAACAAAAGATACATACGAAAATAAAACAAGAATAGGTGGCAATTGGGATTTGTTATTAAAGAATTGTGATTTCTTAAATACAGTGGCTAATGATAACAAACTTTTTCATCTAAGTTTTGATTTTGTTATTCAAACAAAAAATTATAAAGAGATTATACCATTTATTGAATTAACAAAATCTAGGTATCCCAATGTACAGGTTGATTTTAGTCTTATATCAAATTGGAGCACATGGCCAATTAAAGAATTTGAACAACAATGTGTTTGGAAACCCGAACATCCCGAATATAACGAGTTATTAAAAATATTACGGGATCCGATATTTTACGATGATCTTGTACATTTAGGAAATGCTCAATATTTACGAGAAAAACTTACATGAAGGTATTAATATTAGGTTGTAGTTTTAGCACAGGATCTCATACAATTATAAATGATCCTGATCATTTTGAATTTAAAAAAAACAAATGGGCAAAAGTAGGGTTTTCGGAAGACCTTCATCAAAATAGTAGATCTAATTTTTGGTTTGGGAATTTACCTAAAGATTGGAAAATAGATTGTTATAGTCATTCTGCAGGCGGTTATCTAAATTATATGGAAACATTAATGGCATTAACAACAAATAACATGTTAAAAGACTATGATTTATGTATAATACAAGAATCATTTGAATATAGATTTACAATTTTTTCGCCTCATGATCTTTTTGTAAAAGAAAACCTTGTAAAAATAGATGGTAATACTAGGTTACGAGAAATAAATGCTCATAAAAATTTAATATTGTCTAAGGATTTTGCATATGGAAACGAAGAAGAAAACCCGGAGGAAAAAGGAGGGGCGATAACGCTAGGCGGTAAATTAGAACGAATGGCGAACCTATATCAATTTAAATATGATAAAAATATGAGACGATACTTAACAGATATTGTATATTCAAATACAGGTAAATTTGCTGCCATGTCATCTATTCTTATGTGTAATCGATTACTTGAAGAACACAATCTACCTACATATGCATTTAGATTTGTGCCGATGGATTTTTCTGATCTACATACTCATGTTAAATATTTGTCTTTGCCCCCAGTAAAGTTAATGATGTGGAGGAAACCCAAGTTTCATAATTTTAATGGATTATGGGAAGGGCATTTAACCAAAGATGGCCAAATGCACTTAGCAACTAGATTAACTAATTCTCTAAATGAAGAACTTGGATTTTATCCTAAATGATATATTCTAATATTGCTAAACAACATAACAATAATTCTGCAGAACGTAGGTTTAACCGTGGTTATAATATATTTTATGATGCTCTATTAAATCATGTTACTCCCAAAACATTTCTTGAACTAGGAATTTCAAAAGGAAACAACTTAGTTTTATGGAGCGATATTTTAAAGGATAGTGTAAAAATAGGAGTAGAATTATTAAACCCTAGTCAATCAGTTAGTTCATTTATAGGCGATAGTTCTGCAATGCAATTAGAAGAATATAAAGAAGCATTTACCAAGGCAATGCAATTAGAAGAATGTAAAGAAGCATTTAACAAGTATTTAGATTATGGGTCTAAACACAACAATAAGTGGTATTTTGGATGGAATGCATTTGCTATTGAAACTGTTAAAGAAATTACAAACAATCATGGTAAATTAGACTTGATTATTAATGATGCAAAACACGGAGTTAAGGTATGGAAAATGTTAGATATATGGAAAGATGCATTAACAGATAATGGAATAATAATAACAGAAGAAATAAGTTGTGCCACTAGAGAACAAATACCTAACGGTGATTTAATAAATGATGACCAAGTTAATCTTGCACTAGAAGATGGTTGGGAAATTTATAATTTTAATACTATTAGATCATGGAAACAACCTAATTGTCTTATAGGATATTGGTCGAAAAATAAATTAAATTTAGAAGAATTAGATACTTACAAATATTCTTAATATGAAAAAAGTATTACAAAATATTAATAGACCGCATTGGTCAGGACTTGCAGAGCGAGCAAGTAAAATTGAAAACGGGTATTTAAGTTTAGATAGAAATGAAAATCTTGATGAAATTTATAGAAGTAAAATTGTAGAAATTTTAAAGCATAAGATAGATTTATCTAGGTTTTATCAATATGCAGATTATTACAAATACTATAATCAGATGTCTGATTTTTTAAGTATTAGCACAGATAACATGCTAATAACTGGAGGATGTGATGAAGCAATACGTTTAGCATTTGAAGCTATATTACATAAAAATAATTATTTAAGGATTAATCCAACGTATCGAGGAGCAGATTGTAATGCCGCAGATTTAGAAGTAACTCACTATGTAGTAGATGAAGATGAAGATAATATTATAACTGCTATTAAAAGATATAAACCAGCATTGTTTTATATATGTTCCCCTAATAATCCGACAGGAAAAGTATATAGTAAATTCTTTATAGAAACATTATGTAAAACATTTCCTGATACATATATTTTTATAGATAATACATACACTGATTATACTGATATTTGTTACCACAAGATTTTAACATATAAGAATTGTTTAATTGCTAAAAGTTTTAGTAAAATATGGGGACTTGCTGGCATGCGAATGGGTTTATTATTAGGACACCAGGAAACTATAAATAATATTACTAAAATTAGACCTATTATGTCTGTGTCAGCTATAACATTAGAATTAGTTTATTATTTAATTAACAATTATTCTATTGTAGAAAATACAATTATAAGAAACAAAGATGGCATCAATTTCATTTATAAATATTTTAGTAAATGTAACATTTATTCTGAACCATACATTAATCATATAATATTTGACCCGCCTGATAGTTTAGTTAACAAATTAAATAGTCAAAAAATACTTTATCCAACTATGAAGGATTTTTCGGATAAAGCAATAAAATTAACAACAATGCCTACTGATCAATGTTTAAATATCTTCAAATAGAAACCACAACGTATTGCAACGCCGTTTGCTGGTTCTGCCCTAATAGTGAAATAGCTACTATTAGAATGACCGATAAGATGCTTTATGGTATTGTGGATAGTACACGTGGATTAAATGTTGTATATCGACCTGTTGGGTTAGGTGAGCCATTTGGCGATAGTCGGATGGTAACATTATGCAAGTATATTAAAGAAGATTCAACTGCTAAAATAGAAATACATACTAATGGTGAACTGGTAACTGAAAAAGTTATCGAAAACGTAAAAGACTATGTTGATGTAATTCGTTTTAGTATTGACGGATTTAAAAAAGAAACATTCGACGAAAGTCGTGGTATAGATTTTGCCACAGTTAACGCAAATGCTAAATCATTTTTAGAAAATGCACCAGATGTTGATGTGCAAGTTAGAATGATTAACTTACCAGGAACCGAAGATGAACAGCAAGACTTTTTAGATTATTGGAATGGCATACGAGAAGGATGTGCCCTCATAACAGAATTATATAATCATCCTTGGGAAACCCAGACAGAATCTCTTAACTTACCTTGTAAAAAAGTATACGACGAAGCATTTATATATGCTAAAGGAAGTGTACATTTATGCCCATGGGATTTTTATAGCAAAAGTGTTATTGGCAATGTGAATGATGATAGTATTGTTAATATATGGAACGGACATTTATATAACAAATACAGAAAATTGCTTGCTGAAGGTAACCGAGATCAAATTGAATTATGTAGTAGATGTGATGCAGTTTTTTCTGATACGTATAAAAGGTATATATGAAAAAAGAAAAATGTTTAATATTAGGTTGTAGTTTTTCCTTAGGTACGTATATCTATAATGATGATTGGGAAGGCAAGAAAAACAAACTCGAACGAAACGGAGCAAAAGGGACTCGCGAGGGAGATGTGGGAGATGGGGAAGAAAAACATGATTTTTATGAAAAGGGATGGTATCATTATGTAGATTGGTTAAAAGATTATGATGTAACTATAATTACTACTCCCGGACAAGGGTATGCAACATGGTATCAAATTTTATATTTTATGGATGAACATAAATCATTAAAAAAATATAGTAAAATAATAATACAAGAAACATATGAACCTCGAATTTCTTTTATATATAATAAAACTTTGGATAAACATGTAAAGCAAGATTTTATATTTCATGAGGAATATATACATGGTATGACTCGTATAATATATGCTCCACGAAGAATATGGGAAAAAATTCCAGCTAATTATATTAATGTAGAAGGAAGTATGATACCTTTAACTAATGGCAGTATTCAAAATTTTTTTGCATCTGTTAATTTTGAATATAATTTTGATTTTCTTCCAGGACATATTAATTCAAGTTTTACTAATCAAATTATAAAATGGTGTATGAATGGAATAGATGAGTTTTGTGTAAAATATAAAATAACGGGTTATGCATTTTCAATGTCGGCACCTATTATAGATTGTAATCAAAAAAATATTATTACATTAAATATCTCGCAGTTATACGATAAGTTACAAAAAAATAAAGTAACAACGGGCATAATAAAATATCGAGGCGATAACGGACATCCAACATTAGAAGGAAATAAGTACCTAGGTAAATTAATAAATTCGAATATAGAACGTGTTAATCATGGTTAAAGATATTACAATTTTTCAACACATTTATAAAAATGGAGGTTCTAGTATACGTGAAGGATTTAATGCCGCAGTAATAATGGAACGATATCCAGAAAAAAAACTTAAAATATTTTATACAATTGGTAAAGATGATGAAGAATGTATATATGAATTTAATCCAACAACTCTTATTAGAGACAATGCACCTATTTTTTTTACTGGTAGAGGTAATATATGGAGAATTAAGGATGCATTACAAAATCAAGAATGTACTTTTAACGTGCGATATATCATAACTCTTAGAGATCCTATAGATAGGTTGTTAAGTGCATACAATTTTTATCATGCACAATGTAAACAGATGTTAAATATTTCAGAACTTATACCATTTAAAATTTGGTATCATAATAGATTTACATTGTACCCGGTATTTCATATTGATCAACTTCCTAATGTACTTGCATGTTTTAGTGAATTTGAATTCAACCCAGAATTTATAAAGTTTAATTCAATTTTTTATTCTAAAGTTCGTCAACAAATAGTTGCAAATGAAAATAAAAAAATATTTCAGCGAAAAATGCAACAAATAGATGTAGCAATAGAATTATTACAAAAATATTGCGATCTTGTTACCTTTATAGAAAATCATATAGAAATTATAAAATGTTACCTAAATTTACCATTTAATGATTCGTATAAATGGATCAATTCTAGCAAAGAAGGTCATGTGCAATTTAATAGAAATGATTTATCAAAAGAAGATTTTAAATTAATTGAACAAGATTTAGAACCAGAAATAATATTTTACGAAAAATGTAAAGAAATTTTTACATAGAGAAAATAATATGATTACATGGGGAATATCTGCATTATCACATGATGCGGCATTAGCGGTTGTTAAAAATAGACAACTTGTATTTGCATCGCATTCAGAACGATACAGCAGAATAAAAAACGACAAACATTTACATAGTAAATTACTCTATGATGCTCTAGCTCATGGCTCTCCTGATAGTATATGTTATTACGAGCAACCGTTATTAAAACTTACACGACAATTATATGCAAAGCAATGGTCAACAGTTAACAGGCTTATTGGAGGAGCATGTAATGGACGATTATTGGCAGATCACATAAAACATGATTTAGGATTTCATTTTAAAACAGATTTACGCCAACATAATGTATCACACCATTTATCACATGCGGCAGGAGCGTACTACACATCTAAATTTAGAGATGCAACTGTAGTTGTCATTGATGCAATAGGTGAATGGGAAGTACTTACTATCTGGGAAGCAAATGGAAATAAACTTAAAAAAATACATACACAATATTTTCCTCATTCAATAGGATTATTTTATTCTGCAATGACCCAACGTTGTGGTTTGAAACCAAACGAAGAGGAATATATTTTAATGGGTATGTCTGCGTTTGGGGATCCAGACAAATTTTATAAAGAAATAAAAGACACATTTGTTGCAAGTATAAATGGTCCTACAGTAAATTTTCTTAATAATTTACATAGGGGTTGCGGATGGTGGAAGCCCGAGGGTTTACGAGCAATGGATATTTATGATGTTGCCGCCGCAACTCAGCGGATTTACGAAGAAATGCTCATGTCTATTATGACATGGGCTAGAGAAAATGGTAATAGTAAAAATTTAGTGTTTACCGGTGGGTGTGCTTTAAATTGTGTTGCTAATAGTATAATTGCACCACTTTGGGATGATATTTGGATTATGCCTAGTCCCGGAGATGCCGGATCTGCTATAGGTGCTATACTAGCAAATTTAAAAACACATATACGTTGGCCTGGAGCATATTTAGGTTATGACATACAGAGGATGTACCCTACAGATGGTGTAGTTGAACATTTGTTAAAAAAGAAAATATGTGGAGTAGCAAATGGTAAAGCAGAATTTGGACCTCGAGCATTAGGGCATAGATCGCTGTTAGCCGATCCTCGAGGTGACAAAATAAAGGAGTTAGTTAATAAATATAAACGAAGAGAGCCGTTTAGGCCCTTCGCTCCAATGATACTTGCTGAACATGCAGATTCTTATTTTGATATGCCAGTGAGTTCTTCACCATATATGCAATTTACTGCAAAATGTAAGTATCCAGAGCAATTTCCCGCTATTATCCACGTAGATAATACCAGCAGGGTACAAACAGTTACTAAAGAAGACTGTCCACACGTAAGAAATTTACTAGAAACTTGGTATGAAAAAACAGGATGTCCGATGTTACTTAACACAAGTTTAAACATCAAGGGAGAACCTCTAGTAAACACGAAAAAAGATGCTAGAGAATTTGAGCGTAAACACAAAATAAAGGTATACACTTAAGAATGACAAAAAAGATACTGGTAATGGGGTTAAATGACTCTGGCAAAACAACCTTTGCTAAAAAATTAGCCTATGCATTAAATTGCCCCCATTTAAATAACGACGAAATACGAAAACAGGCTAAAGATTGGGATTTTTCTTCTGAAGGAAGAAAACGGCAATGTTTACGCATGAAAGAAATGGCAGAAGCATTAGACGGATTTGTAATTTGTGATTTTATATGTCCAACAGAAGACCTTAGACAATTATTTGAACCAGATTTATTAATATGGATGAATACCACAAAGCATAGTAAATTTAAAGATACTCATAAAATGTTTGAAGACCCAAAATGGTTTCATTTTCAAATTCGCAGTAAACAAAATAATTTATATGATTTAGCAATTAAACAAATTAAATCACTTATAACGGCAGACTTTAGTACACTTCTAAAAAAAGATGGATCAAGATAAACTTAATTATTATTTTAGTAATGTGTGGGAACCTTCTCCAATAGACGATTGGGAATATTCTGGTTTATCTTTACTTAAAAAAATAGCGCCACATGAAACAGTAATAGATGTAGGATGTGGATATAATTTATTTAGAAATAAAATACCAAATTTGTTAGGAATAGATCCTGCAAATGATGCGGCAGATATAAAAATAAGTTTGGAACATTTTTTACCAGACGATAAATTTGATGTTGCATTATGTTTAGGATCTATACATTTTGGTGATGTTACAAAAGTAACAAACCAAATTGTAAAGGTGGTAAGTATATTAAAAGACACTAGCCGAATTTATTGGCGGTGTAACCCTGGTCATCATGATCATGATGACGATATGTGTTCGCAAATAAGTTTTTTTCCATGGGATGAAGAATGGATGGAACACTTTGCAGACATGTTTAATTTTAAAATTAATTTTATGACATATGAACATAATAATAATCGACAAAGACTTTATAGTGAATGGATAAGGAAATAAAAGATATATGGTTGCCGCATATTCCTAAAAATGCAGGTACAACTATTGTCAATAGTTTAGAATTATATACGCGATTTTGTCCATATAATGAGTGCTTTGATTGGTTACAGAGCGAAAATGGCGATTTTGTCCATATAATAAATAAAAAAACACAAAAACAAGTAAAAGTAAATCATGCAAATCCATTAGAGAAAGGCATGGACGATTGGTTAAAAATTTTAATAATAAGAAATCCTGTTGATAGATTTCTAAGTAGGTTTAATTTTTTTCAATGGGAAAAATACTATTTAAAAAAAGAAATAGATATTCCAACTTTAGATATGTATATACTGATCGCACAAAAGGAAGGCACACTTACTACCCATTTACAATGGCTAACAAACCACCAAGCGGCGAAATGGACGCAAAATCCGTTAGTGCATGAATTTACTGTAAAAAATGTATTCGATATATTTGATTATATTATTGATGTATCGAATATACAAAAAGTTTTTACTTTAATTGAAAATAATTTTTTACAAACAAAAATAAACTGGCCATCAGCAAATACTAGCGAAAAAAATTTTGCGGCAATGACGGAACTTCCCAATGTAGTTCCATCTAAAGTTTTATTAAAAAAAGACCTAACTGAAGAACAGTTAGAAGTAATATATCAATTAAATGATATACAAGAAGATTTAGAGTTTTATAATTTAACGAAAGAAAGGATATAATGGAACCACTATTTTCGCCTATCACCGGCATAGGCATATTAACAGTATATGGGTTATT
>Ga0257108_1000173_pt1 | contig 18719 bp, 20 predicted proteins | sample LP_taG_FD_190181 | JGI IMG/M metagenome (GOLD analysis project Ga0257108, IMG submission 190181) | Marine microbial communities from Northeast Subartic Pacific Ocean, Canada - LP_J_2011_P26_1000m | ecosystem: Environmental > Aquatic > Marine > Oceanic | place: Canada: Northeast Subartic Pacific...
TGAATTTAAATTACTTGATTTGTATTGATTTTCAAGTTCATTTAAAAAATCAAAATCAGAGAGGCTATTAAGAACAATGCTTTCACTTGGGAATGCAAACAATATGGAATATCTATTATTATCATTGTGGTTTACGCTTTCAAGTAAAAATGGATAACGTTCTTTGTTGAGATAACAAAGTGAAGCTAATTCAACTTTGCCTATTTCCAGAATTTTCACTTATTTAAAGATCTTGAAGTAATTGAGTAGCCTTATTAGTTAGAGCATGTTCTGGATACTCTTCAATCATATTTGATAATAATACTTTTGCTTCATTAATTTCATTTAGTTTAATAAGAACTCGGGATAATTCATACATAGAATCCGCATATTTTGGATGATCTTGATTATTGGTAAACTCACCGTTAGATTGGAAGTCAATATATGCTGTCTTAGAGTCTAAATATGATTCACTCGCATAATATGCACGACCAAGCCATAATTTTGAATCTTCGGTATTTGAAGAGTTTGAAAAATTCTCTAAGTAGCTTAAGAATAATTCTATAGCTTTTTCATAGTTTCCAAGTGCAAATTGACTTTTTCCATCTGAGTATAATTTGAATGCGTTGTTTTCATTATCTGTCTTTATTGTCTTTTCTGTTTTTTGTTTTTTTGTAGTATTTAATTTAATTATTTGAAATAATTCAGTGATTTTTTGAGTATTTAATCTTTGCTCTTCTGCGAGTAATTCATATTGGTTTTTTAGTGCAAGAATATCATCATTTAGAGAGTTAACTTTTGTATTAAGCTTGAAGAATGCCACCTCAAGGTTTAATTCCCCTTCAGATTCAGATTGTTCTTCTGAGAGTAATTTGTATTGATCTTTCAGTAAGAGAATGTCTTTATTTAGAGAGTTAATTTTTGTATTTAATGCGGAATAGACACCTGCAGCAAGCTCTGTAATCACCGACTTAAGATCTTGCGCTTCTTCTGATTCAGAATTTTTTTGAATATTTAACCTTTGTTGCTCAGAGAGTAATTTATATTGGTTTTTCAGCGCTATAATTTCAACCTCAAGACGCTCAATCTTGAAAAAATTTTTCTTTTCAAGATCTTCTATACCCTCTTCCGCATATAGTTCAACGATTGAAAAAACACAGAAAATATAAACAATTACTTTAAATAAAGTCTTTTTCATCAGACGTCAAAAGGCATATGTTGATACTTAGTAAAGATATTAATTTAATAGTATACGAATTCTACTCGACGGTTCTTTTCCCAAGCCTCTTCGTTATGTTCGATTTCAACAGGTTGCTCTTCACCATAACTGACAACAACAACTCTGTCCTCAAGGTTATAGAGACCTAGAACCTCTTTAACGCTCAGAGCACGATTTTCACCTAGCGCTAAATTGTATTCTCGAGTACCTCTTTCATCCGCATGACCTTCAAGACGAAGTCTGACGGAAGGGTTATTTTGCATTAAGTTGGCATGCTCAATAATCACTCTGGTTGCTGCTTCATCGATTTCAGTGTCATCATAAGCAAAATAAAGAACGAACGATCCACCAGCTTTTTGAAGTTCGGCAACAGCTAATTCAGTTTCAGCGGCTCCTTCGCGTAATGCTTCTATGAGCTCATCTCTATTTACGAGGTTGCCATCTTCATCAAGAATTATTTTATCTTCCAAGCCTTTTGCCTGAGCTAACTCAATGAGTGCATCATTCGATAATGACTCAAGCTCCTGCATTGCGCCTTCTGTTAGAGCTTGACCCTCAACTAAAGCTTTGATTACTTGATCCCTGTTCAGAAGGTTGCCATCAGCGTCTAGAAGCAATATATCTTCCAAGCCTTTCTCTTTAGCAAGCGCGATTAACTCATCGTTTGACAAAGTTTCAAGTTCTTCTTCAGTAAAGCCTCCATTTTCAGCGTCTAGAACCAATACTTGTTCGCTCAAGTCAGTTACTTCTGCAGGGGCATCAGATGGATTAATCAAATCTAAAAATTTATCCCCTAATTCCTGGATATTGGTAGTTGCACATGAACTTAAAAAGATTACACATGTTATTAGAAGTATTTTTTTTGTCATTTTTTAGATCCTTAATTTGAATAATTAGACCAACTAGGTTCTCTCACTACGCTTTCTTGTTGTGTGAGTTCAACTATTTGATTGTTATGAAGAGAGATTATAGACAATATTCCCTTGTTATCACGGTTAGTTGCGAAAATAATCATGCCGCCATTTGGAGAAAAATATGGTGACTCGTCTGATTTATTTTCTGTCATAATTGTTAAGTCTCGAGTTGAAATGTTAAGCAAAGCTAATCTATAATCTTTACCAACACGATGAATTATCGCCAGCTCTTTACCGTCAGGAGAAAAAACAGGTTTAGCGTTATATGAACCCTTATAAGTAGCTCGACTTATTTTGCCTGTTTCTAAATTTTTAATATAAATTTGAACTTGCCCAGTTCGATTCGAAGTGAAAGCGATACTTTTACCATCGGGTGAAAAGTTGGCTTCAGTGTCGATAGATATATTGGTTGTCAATCTTTTAAGTTTTTTAGTTTTAAGGTTATATAAATAGATGTCTTTGTTGCCTTTTTTTGAAATAGTTAACGCAATGTTTTCTCCGTCTGGATGCCAACTTGGAGAAGAAGCAATGCCATCAAATTTAGGTAACTTTATAGATTTAATTTTTAAAAAAGGATAAATAACAAAAACCTCTGAACGATTATTTTTAAAAGACACGTAGGCCAGCTTATTCTGGTCGGATGACCAGGAAGGAGACAAGATAGGATGAGCAGACTTTACAACCGTTTGTGGGTTGTAGCCATCCGAGTCAGAAATTTGAAGCCTGTAGGTTCGATTACCTTTTTTGTCCTCAGAAACAGTGACGTAAGACAATCTAGTATCAAATGAGCCTTTTTGTCCAAGCAGAACATAATAAATTCTGTCACTTAAGTAATGTGCGATTCGTCTTATACCACTATTATGAACGGCAATCTTTTTAGCATAAAGGCTCTTTTTGGAGAATACATCATAAATATAAATATAGATGTTGAAAATCTTACTACTGACCTGTTCAACCTTTCCAAAAACGACGGCATCTTTATTATGTTCTTGCCAAAAGTCAAAGTCAATTTGGTTTGTAACTAATTCATTTGTACTAAGTGCATTAAATTGTCCAGAGCGGTTCAAATTGTCTCTGATAATATTTGCAATATCAGCTCCCTGATGAGCATCTCCGATAATCTCAAAAGGAGCAATTACAACAGGAAAGAGTTCTTCTTTCGACTTTATAATATTAACTTCTAAAAGAGCGTTAGCAGAGAAAGATAATAAAACTGAAAATAGGATTAGTGCTTTAAGAAATTTCATTATTTTTCGTCAATCCAACACATTTGAATGGCTTCTAATATCTTTTCTCCACATTGAGTGTCACCTTCCTTAAAGTCTTCAAGAGCTATTACGAGTTCACGCAGCTCAACAAAATTGATAGTTATAGGATCAACTTCTGGGTGAACATCTTCAAGTGAAATAGCAATCTCGAATGAGTCGGTCCAGCTGATCATTGTGTTAAATGGAAGAAGTAAATGATAAACGCAATTTTAATCAATTGACTAAGTGACTAAGTATATTTTTTAATATTAATTTCTCGTTGCCGAAACTATATGAGGAAGACCTTTTAATTTATCCAATACATTGTTAAGTTGGATAATATTTGCGACAACGATAACCATACCAATTAATTTTTTTGTATTGGGTTTATCACGTTGTTCTATGGTTTCAATGTTCACTCCCAAGTTTGCCAATATATTAGCAATAGTTGCCAAAGTGCCACTACGATTTTCTACCAAACAACTTATATTAACTTCGAATAGCTCACTATCATCAGACTTCCAGTCGATCTCCATCCATTGTGCATTTTTCTCTTTAATATGAGCTAAGTTGGCACAATTTGAACGATGCATCACCATTCCTTTAGAGATGGTTAAGACTCCCGTTACTTCGTCTCCAGGTATCGGGTAGCAGCAGTGTGCAAAGTTAATTGCCATACCTTTTGTTTTATTAATTGTCATTGTATTAATTGTCTCTTTGCTAATATCTTTAAGCAGTTTGTTGATAACAACTGCAACAAATATTTCTGACAAACCAACTTTAATGTATAAATCATGAAAATTTGAACAATGCAACTCTTTAAGGCATTCCTTCCATTTCTCTTTGGAGATATCATTAATGTCTATTTTTTGATATTTAAGGGCGTCAGAAATTAAATGCTTACCCAGTTTAGACAACTCAACTTTAGAGTTTTCCTTAAGTTGAGCTTTTATTGCTGTTTTAGCTTTAGAGGTAATTACCATATCAAGCCAATTCGGCTTTGGCTTGACTAAACGACTGGTAATTATTTCTACAGTTTGACCAGATTTTAGTGTAGTTTCTAGGTCAGCTTCATTTCCATTAATAGTTGCTTTCTGAGTTCTCTTGCCAACGTTTGTATGAACTGCATAAGAAAAATCAAGCACCGTTGCCCTTTGCGGCAATTGTATGATTTTCCCTGCTGGAGTAAATACAAAAACTTCATCAGGAAATAAATCGACCTTCGTACTTTCAAGAAAATCAATCGAAGAGTCTGAATTTTGTTGAATGTCGAGCAAGGAACCAAGCCAATTTTGAGCGAGCTTTTCACTCGGCTTGTCAGTACTTTTATAGTACCAATGTGCAGCAATTCCATACTCTGAAATAAAATGCATCTCTTGGGAGCGAATTTGAACCTCAATAAACATTTTTCTTGGCCCTAATAAAACCGTATGAATTGATTGATAACCGTTAGGTTTTGGAGCTGCAATATAGTCTTTGAACTTTAATGGTAAAGGCTTGTATAAACTGTGAAGTTGACCTAGAGCTTGATAACATGCACTAGTACTATCAACAATAACTCGAAATGCGTGCATATCCAGCACTTCGGAAAACTTTAAAGATTTAGTTTTCATTTTGTGATAAACACTGAAAGGTTGTTTTTGACGACCTTCAACTTCAGCATTAATACCCTCAAGTTTCAACCTGTCTTCAATTTCTGTTTGAGTAAGCGCAATCATTTTCTTTTGATTACCGTACTGTTTTTTGATCTTTCTCTTAAGTATTAAGTATCTTCTAGGATGAAGCGTTTGAAAACACAAATCATCTAGTTCAACTCTGATACTATGTAATCCGAGTCGCCTTGCAATTGGGGCATGAAGCTCTGAAGTTTCTTTGGCTTTTTGGATTTTCTTTTCATCACTCATTGACTCAAGAGTGCGCATATTATGCAATCTATCTGCAAGCTTGATGACCATCACTCTCATATCTTTTGACATCGCAAAAACTAGTTTCTGAAAATTTTTAGCTTGTTTTTGAGAAGTCGAAGTAAACTCTAAATTTGTTAACTTTGATACTCCTTCAACGATATGAGCAACCTGACTCCCAAACTCTTGCTCTACCTCCTTTTTTGTTACAGAGGTATCTTCGATACAGTCATGCAAAATTGCTGCAACAATACAGTAATAATCCAGTTTAAGATCTGCAAGTATTAAGGCTACCGCTAAAGGATGGTGTATATAAGACTCGCCAGATTGTCTAAATTGCCCTTCATGAGCCTTTTCCGCTAGTTTATGGGCTTTTTTGACAAGTGCAATTTCATCAACTGTCAGATAATCTTCGAGTACTGAAGTCAAATCTCCAATTTGAGTTTTTTTATGAAAGAAAGAGATTGCCATTAGATAAAAAATATAAATATAGTAAGATAATTATAAGCAAGTTACAAACCAAGCAAGGTAGTTTATACAAAGGTTTCTATTAACACTGCACCCAAGTATAATGCCCTTTTATAAAAAATAACCAAGCTACTTTATATGATCAAGTCATTATTTTTATTTATTACATTTTCAATTCTCCTGTGTGGATGCTCTCTATTTGGAGGTGACAAAGAGACAAGAAAACCAGTTGCTGATGGACTCACTCCAAAGACTCTATATGAGCTTGCTGAAGATAAGTTTAGCTCTGGTTCCATTGAACAAGGAATCGAACAGTTAGAAGTTATACTCTCTGCCTACCCTGGCTCAAAGTATGCGATACAGGCACGACTAGACATTGCATATAATTTATTTAAGCGTAAAAAATATAACCGCGCTATACTTGAATTAAATAAATTTATTGAACGATACCCTACCCTACCCTCTACCCCATATGCTTATTACTTGAGAGGAATTATTGCAGAAGAAAAATCATCATCAATTCTCGATGTAATTATCACCGACAGTGCGCAGAGAGATGTGCAGAGCGTAAGAGATGCTTATGGTTTCTTCGTTCTATTAATCGAAACATTCCCTAATTCAAAATATTCTGAAGAAGCTTCAAAAAAACTTTTATTACTTAAGAATATCCTTGCAAGACATGAATTTTATGTAGCTCTATATTACACAAGCAATGGATCACATATAGCTGCAATTAATCGTACAAAGTACATTATTGAGAACTATCCAAATAGTCCTTTTGTAGCTGATGGACTTCACTTAATGGCTCATAATTATGACAAGATCAACGCTAAAAAATTAGCTCAAGATGCAAGAACTGTGCTTAATGCAAGTTACCCTAACTACTCTCCTAACTACAAAATAGATAGATAATTTTTCTTTAGGCAGATATAAATTCAGCTGAAAGACTTTTTACCTTCAAGGTTTCATTAATTATGAAGGCTAGAATGCTGGGACTTGCAATGGGTATTTTTTCAACTTCTCAGTTCTTAGGGACTTTTTTTTGGTGGCGCCATTGGTGGTCTTATTTATAACATTTACGACTTAAATAGTGTATTCTTATTGACCATATTTGTTGCAATTATCTGGTGGTTTTTGATGATAACTTTGCCACAAAAAATTGAAACATTACAGGAGTAGATATGGCGGGCATTAACAAAGTAATACTAGTTGGAAATCTTGGTGCTAAGCCAGAAGTAAAGTACGCCTCAAATGGCAATGCAATCAGTAACTTATCCGTTGCTACAAGTGAATCTTGGACAGATAAAAGTACTGGTCAGAAACAAGAAAGAACCGAATGGCATCGTGTCAGCTTATTTGGTAAGTTAGCAGAGATTGCTGGTCAGTATTTAGACAAGGGCTCTAAAGTCTATGTCGAGGGAAAATTACAAACAAGAAAATATACTGACAAGGATGGAATCGAAAGATGGACAACAGATATCGTCGTTAGTGGCTTTAATGGAACTTTACAGATGCTTGACCGTCGTGACGATTCTAGTTCAAGTGCCCCGAGTGAAGATGTAACTGAAAAAAGTAAACCAGAACCAAGCATTACACCAGTCTCAAAAGACGAATTTGAGGACGACATACCTTTTTAGATTTTAAGCTTTAAGGTTTTTAATTTTTACTGTTAACCTCTAAAACCACAAATGCAATCGCATTTTGACTTTCGTCAGATATGCTTAAGTGCGCTTGATTAATGCCTTTTTCTAGTAAATAGAGCCTTAATTTCTCACTTGGGATAAAGTGCGGCTTGCCATTCTCATTATTTCGAACGGTCAAATCTTGAAAACCAACCACTCGACCAATACCAGTTCCTAGAGCTTTTGCAAAGGCTTCTTTGGCTGCAAAACGTTTTGCACAGTACGCTGCACTATCCGCCTTGTTTGCAAACAAGGCTTGTTCATGTTCACTCAAAACCCTTTTAACAAAGCCATCTCGATTTTTTGAAAGAATTTTTTTTACTCTGTCGATGTTAACCAAATCAGTTCCTACACCATAAATCATAAACCCCTTGCCTCCAACATTAAGGTTTTCATTTCAGTTGTCGCATTCGCTAAACCTACAAAAACTGCCCTAGAGATAATTGAGTGACCAATATTGAGCTCAACAATTGAATCAATTTTAGCGATAGCAAAAGTATTCTCAAGTGTCAAACCATGTCCTGCATTGACTTGAAGACCCAAACTATGCGCATAGTTACAGGCCTTTTTTATTTCATTATATTTCAATTCACGTTCTGCAGGTTTTAATGCATCAGCATAATGACCAGTATGGATTTCGATCACAGATGCACCACAATCCATTGCTGCATCTATTTGTTTTTTATCAGCATCTATAAACAGTGAAACTCTTATTTTGCTGTCATCTAGTTGAGCACACACTTCTTTCATACGTGGTAATTGAGAAGCAACATCTAGACCACCTTCAGTCGTCAGTTCTTCTCGTTTTTCCGGGACTAGACAGCAATCTTGAGGACTAATTTGAGAAGCAATTTTTATCATTTCATCAGTTGCAGCCATCTCTAAGTTCATTTTTGTTTTTAGTCTTGTTTTTATCTCTTCAACGTCTTTATCTTGAATATGACGTCTATCTTCACGAAGATGAAGTGTGATGCTATCAGCACCTGATTTTTCACAAATTAGTGCTGCCTCTAATGGACTCGGGTATTTCGTTCCCCTAGCTTCCCTTAGTGTCGCGATATGGTCAATATTAACACCCAAATAAATACTCATAATTTTTCAATCAGTTTGCAAAAAATAATTCCCTACTTTTCAATGGCTTTTCGCCAAGGATTGACCTTAGGCGCTTTCGATTTAGTTTTTTTAATATAGATAAATGATCGACATTTAAAAGGTCATTGTCACCACCATTTTGAACTACTATCAGAACTTCACCGGGTATGTTACCATCCACACTTGGAACAAAGCCTATATCCTCCTTAAACTGATACTCAAGTTCAGAATCAATAGGCTTTCCTTGAGAATCCTTATTAAATTCTAAACCATAACCAAGCTCTTTCAATAACAGGTTTTCGAACAACCTGAGTGAGTATTCCTTTTCAGTTTCTGATTGTTCATTAATTATTCTTAAGAAGCTCCAGTACCCATCAAATATTTTTTGATGTTTTTCAGCTTCTGGTAATAGTCTCGAAAGAAGTTCATTTGTATACATTGCAAGAACTAGATCATTACCTAAAAGTCTGCGTGGTTGATCATTAGATTCCCAGTCCGTTAAATTTTTGAGATCACTTCTACCTCTATAAGAAATGTTCAGGCATTGAAACATTTGCAATGCAGTCTTATTACTACGAACACCACGCGCAACGAGACGAATTTTTCCATAGTGACGGGTAAAAAAATCTAGCAAAAGAGAACTACCCTGATACATTCTTCGATGAATTAAAAATGCTGGTGTTAAATCTATTTTAGTCATAGCCTAAAGAGGCTAAAGCTCTTTTGTCATTAGACCATCCTTGTCGCACTTTTACCCAAAGCTCTAAGAAAACTTTCCTTTCTAAAAAGCCCTCAATACTAACGCGAGACTCCTTACCTATCTGTTTTAGCATTTTACCTTTGTCGCCAATTACAATGCTTTTTTGAGATGGTTTTTCAACAAAAATTCTAGCTGAAATTCGATACATTTGACCATCCAAATCAAATTTTTCAATTTCAACCGTTAAATCATAAGGTAGTTCGTTCGAAAGGTTACGTATCAATTTTTCACGAATAAACTCAGCAACCACAAATCGCTGTGACCGGTCGGTCACGTAGTCAGATTCAAATAATGCTTCTTGTTGAGGTAAATACTTCAAGATTAGTTTCCTTAAGTCATTGGTGTGATTTTTTTTAAATGCCGATAATGGGAAAACTTCGTTCGCTTGAAATTTTTCTCCTAATTTTTCTAAGTAAGGAAGTATTTCATCTTTGGTGTTTAAGTTATCAATCTTGTTCACACAAAGAATAATTGGTACTTCTATTTTCATTAAATGTTCCACTACACGTTGATCTTCTTTAGTCCATTTAAGAGCTTCAACTAACCACAGTATCATATCCACTTCTGAAAAGCTGGAGCTTGCTGTTTTATTCATATAGGAATTGATTGCCTTCTTATTGCCAATATGAATGCCTGGAGTGTCAACAAAGATCATTTGGTAGTTGGTCTGAGTGTCTATGGCGTGGATGCGATGTCTAGTGGTTTGTGGTTTATGAGAAGTGATTGAAAGTTTTTGACCAATCAATTCATTAATGAGCGTTGATTTACCAACATTCGGCCGACCTACGACTGCAATAAAACCTGCTTGAAAATTCATAAGGAGGTCAGTCTTTCTAAAAGAGATTCTGCACAGGCTTGTTCTGCCCTTTTGATGCTTTTTGCCTCTTTCACTACTTCTAGATCATACTCACTGACAATGCTGCGTACATAAAAAATAGCGTCATGATCCTGACCCTTTGTTTTAATTAGTTCGTATTGAGGAAGAGAATACCCTTTTTTTTGTAATAATTCCTGAAGCTGAGTTTTAAAATCTTTTAATGAATCCTCAGGACTAGCATCATTTAGCAAGTCTTTATAAAGCTTTAAAACAACACGACTAACAGTCAAATAGTCAGAATCAAGAAATATTGCTCCCAGAATTGCCTCAAAAGCGTCCGCCTGAATTGATTCACGTCGATAACCGCCACTTTTTAACTCACCCTGACCCATAATAAGGGTTTCAGACAATTTGATTGTTTTTGCTAGTTTTGCTAGAGTTTGTCCTCTTACTAAGTAAGATCGAAGCCTTGACAACTGACCTTCGTCAATTAATGGAAAGCGCTGATAGAGTTCACAAGAAATAACACAGCCAAGAATACTATCACCTAAAAACTCAAGTCTTTCATTATTGTTTTTACTAACACTGCGGTGTGTCAAAGCCTGTTTAAGTAAATCAATATTGTTAAATTGATAAGAAATGTTTTTTTGTAATTTATCCATACAGAAAATTAAGTATTGATAATCAAATTGCTATTGGCGCTTTAATTGCGTCATCATGAACATAGTTATAAAACTCAAAGTCATCAAATTGATAATCAAAAATGCTATTAGGTTTTCTTTTAATAATAAGACTTGGTAATGCCTTTGGAATTCTTCCTAGTTGAATATTAACCTGTTCAAAATGGTTCGAATAAATATGACAGTCACCACCACTCCATACAAAGTCACCGACTTCAAGGTTACATTGTTGAGCAACCATGTGCGTTAAAAGTGCATAAGAGGCAATATTGAATGGCACTCCAAGGAAGATATCAGCACTTCTTTGATAGAGTTGACATGATAACTGCCCGTTAGCGACATAAAATTGAAAAATCGCGTGACAGGGCTGCAAAGCCATACTTTCAAGTTCTCCAACGTTCCAGCTAGAAACAAGAATCCTCCTAGAGTCCGGTGAATTTTTGATTAATTCCATTGCCTCTGAGATTTGGTCAATCACTTCTCCTTCAGCATTCTTCCAATAACGCCACTGTGCACCATATACTGGTCCTAAATCTCCATTCTCATCTGCCCATTCATTCCAAATATTAACCTTGTTTTCCTGTAAATATTTAATATTAGTGTCGCCACTCAAAAACCACAACAATTCATAGATGACTGACGGGAGATGGATACGCTTAGTGGTAACCAAGGGAAATCCATCTTTAAGATTAAAACGCATTTGATGACCGAAAACACTTACCGTACCTGTGCCTGTCCTGTCTGTTTTAATTGATCCTTGAGCCTTTACAAGCTTCAAAAAATCCAAATACTGCTTCATAATTTTTTCTCTGAATAGTAGGATCTATAAAATAAATAAAGACCAATAACGAACATCGGAAAGCTCAATAATTGACCCATCGTTAACCACTCAAAAGCCAAATACCCTATTTGAGAGTCTGGCACCCTGATGAACTCAATTATAAATCTAAAGAATCCATAGAAAATCAAAAATAGTGAAGATGTAGCCATCAACGGTCGATTTTTTTGGCTAAAAAGCCACAAAATGAGAAATAGTACAACGCCTTCGAGAAAAGCTTCAAAGAGTTGTGTCGGGTAGCGTTGAGCCCACATGCCACTCTGATCAGGAGCATATACACCCCAAGCACTAGTAGTAACCTTACCCCAAAGCTCAGCATTTATATAATTACCAATCCTTCCAAATGCCAATCCAAGGGGTACCAATGGTGCAATAAAGTCGGTTGTTTGAAAAAAACTTTTTTTTGACTTGCGATTAAATAACAACATTGCAAGCAAAACGCCAAGAAAACCTCCATGAAAAGACATTCCACCATTTTGAAAATCTAAAAAAATTAAAGGGTTGGCTAAAAAACTTGGAAAACTGTAAAATATCATATAGCCCAAACGACCGCCTAAAACAGTACCCAAAGCTCCATAAAAAATGAGATCATCAACTTGCTGTGTAGTCCAGTCTTGACTCAAATTTGCTCTATATTTAGCGAGTAAATAGGCAATCAGAAAAGCCAATAAATACATGACTCCATACCAATGTATTTTGACAATACCTAAATCCAGAATTACGGGATCAATAACGATATATTTCATAATCTAGCAAACTTAGTTAACTTTAAATCTTTTTTTAAATACAATGGATGAGCTGGTTGGCCTGATTTGTTAATTTTCAAACACATAAGATTTGCAACAAGGCTCAATACTTGTTTGTCTCTACTATAGAGATTTCCATTATTTCCCCAAGCAGCGACAGTTATATCAGCTTTTTTTGATAGTGTCACAATATATTTATCATTGTTCTTTCCAACAGGATATTTTACTTTTTTTAGGTTTGAAGGTAATGTCGTTCTATAAGCAAAAAGATTCACCATTAAAAAACCACCGTATCCCCAGTTTTTTGCATAATTAACACATCTTCGTATCGTAGGATCATCCACCTCTTCATCAGCGGTTGATGGATTAAGCCCAATAAACAAAACATACTTCTTTTTCTTATCCCAAATACGGGAAAGTGAGTATCTATATGTGCGACAACTTGAAAAGGTTGCGTTTTTATATATAAATGACATTTACCTCAACATTTACAATATTTGTTAAATTGGTGCGCCCGAGGTGATTTGAACACCCGACATTCGGCTTCGGAGGCCGAAACTCTATCCAGCTGAGCTACGGACGCAATAAATCTATCAATGTATAATTTTAACAATTGCAAGAGATTGAATGAAAAAATCATTGTTATTTCTTTACAAAAACTTTATTATTTCTACACAATTAATAAAACAAAACAAAGTACAATTTGGCTCATTAATATTATTCTACTAATTCCAATATTACAGCATTCAAAAATTTAATCATGTCATCCCTAAAAAATTTATTAAAAACTATTTGTTTATTTACTGTATTTATGTTCTTAAGCGTCTCCAATGTTGGTCTTGCAGATGACAATTATTCACCCTTGGATTCACCAGATTTTTTTGAAGGGTTAAATACTTTTACTGCTGTCTATTCACAAATCAAACAACTATATGTCGATGAGATTGATGATAAAACAATGTTTAAGAATGCTATTAAAGGTCTTGTTGAAGGGCTAGATCCGCATTCAAGCTTTCTTGATCCAGAAGACCAATCCGATTTAAGTGAAAATACAATGGGTAGATTTGGTGGTGTGGGTATTGTTATTGGTACTGAGGGTAGTTTTATTGAAATTATCTCTCCCATAGATGACACACCGGCATACCGTGCAGGCCTTCAAGCCGGTGACATTATTCTAAAAATTGATGATCAAAATGTGAATCAAATCAACCTTGAAGAAGGCGTAAAACTAATGAGAGGTGCTCCAGGGACAAAAGTTAAGTTGACTATTGGAAGGCCCGATATTGCACCATTTGTTGTTGAAATAACTCGGGAAATTATCACTATTGTTTCTGCCAAAGGTCTTCTTTTGGATGAAGGTATTGGTTATATTCGAATTTCACAGTTTCAAAACCCCACTGCAAAATTAGTGAAAGATATGGTCTCAGAACTTGTCACTGATAATAATAAGAAACTTGATTCCTTGATTCTTGACTTAAGAAATAACCCAGGTGGATTGTTAAATTCTTCTATTGACGTTGCTAATTTATTTATTGATAGTCAAGGCATTGTTGTCTACACAGAAGGTAGAACTCCTAGTTCTAAGGTTACCTTCCCAGCTAAACGAGGTGATATTCTTAATGGAGCTCCGATTGTTGTGTTGATGAATAAAGGCTCTGCTTCGGCTTCAGAGATTGTTGCTGGAGCACTGCAAGACCACAAACGAGCTATTATTATGGGTCAAGAATCATTCGGCAAGGGTTCTGTACAGTCAATGTTAAGTTTAGAGGATGGTTTTGGTCTTAAACTAACCACAGCGCGATACTATACCCCTTCGGGAAGATCTATCCAGGCCAAAGGCATTGTCCCCGATGTTTATTTAGAGGATAACACTCTAAGCAGTTTTGAAGATGCAATTAACTTGAATTCTCAAGAAAAAGACTTAAAAAATCATTTATCGGCAGAGAGCCCTTCAGAACTTTCCGAAGAAGATATCCTTGAAATGCAGGATGAAATAACAGAAAACAGAGACAAGGAATATATAGATCTACTGAGGGAAGACTACTTTGTTCACGAGGCCATCAATGTTCTCAAAGCTTTGAAAGTTATAACGAACAAATAAAATTCAATTTTTCAGCTAGTTAATCAAAACCGCCTATTCGGCTAAGTTGCATAGTATTGTGATTCCAATCCCAATGCATCCAAATTCCAATCGCCTTGCCAAGAATGTAATCTTCTGGTACATAACCCCAGAACCGAGAATCACTGCTATGAGATCTATTGTCACCCATCACAAAGTAATGGCCTTCAGGAACAGTTGTTTTAGAAAGCTCTCTAGAGTGACCTAAAGGGTGAAGCAAGATGTCATGGTTAGCTTGATCAATTATTTCTCTAACGTGACGATAGCCACTCATCGCTTTACCCGAATCAACGCCTTGGTAATCACCAATTTTTCTATAATCAATAGTTTCACCATTGACTGTTAGTTGGTCTTTTTCATAACTAATAGTATCACCTGGAAGAGCAACAACTCGCTTAATAAAATCTACTCCAGAGTAGCCAGCACTATGCTCATAATTGGGATATCGGAAAACGATAATATCACCTCTTTCTGGATTAGAAAAATCAATAATTTTAGAGTTGAGAAGCGGTAATCTTAAGCCGTAGTCAAACTTGTTAACTAAGATAAAATCACCTGTTAATAGTGTTGGCATCATTGAATTCGAAGGCACTCGAAAAGGCTCAAAGATAAAACCTCGAAAAACTAAAACCAACAACAGTACAGGGAAGAGCTCAATTGACCATTGAACAACTTTAGGTCGATGGCTATATTTTTCAGATTTTGAAAACTTTAAGAAGATTAAAAAGTAACAAATTTTGCTAAAAGTTGATCTCTCTTCAGTTACTTTGATTTCACTTTCAGGACTAGTTTTTGAGAAAAATAATAGATCAATTAATACAATGACAATCGCTAGAAGTATTGCTAAAAAAAGCCAACTCAATACATCCCAGGCAAAAAATGATTCGGCATATTCAATTGTCATATTATTTCTCTTAATAAAAAAAACGTATTATAGCAATCACCTTGAATAAGGTTCTGCAGATTTATATAACACTTCATATCCTCAAATTTCTTCAATATTCATGCCAATTCTATTAGCCAACTCTACAAAATTTGGAAAGGATGTCTGAACATTATCAACATCCTCTATTTTGATGTCATATTCAGATCTACTTGAGGCAATCGCAAATGACATTGAAATACGATGGTCCTGATGAGATTTGATTATTGAATTTTGCTTGCTAAATTCTCCACCTTGAATTCGAATTCCATCTTCAAGTACCTCATTTTCAATACCTAATATTGTTAAACCATCAGCCATAACTTGAATACGATCTGACTCTTTAACCCGCAATTCTTTTGCGCCAGTTAATAGAGTTTCACCTGTTGCACAGCTTGCAGCAATAAAAATAACTGGAAATTCATCAATCGCTAAGGGAATTAGCTTCTGAGGTATATCGATTCCACGGAGTTTTGCTGAACAAACTTGAATATCAGCAACCAGCTCTCCAGCAACGACTCTCTCATCAGTCAGTGTAATATTGGCGCCCATCAGGGCAAGAATATCAAGGATTCCAGTTCGTGTAGGGTTAATGTTTACTGCACTCAGTGTTATATCTGCCTCCTTAGCAATACTAGCAGCAACAATAAAGAAAGCAGCTGAAGAAATATCACTCGGCACTTCTATATCGCAAGCATGTAATTCACCACCACCCATTAAAGAAATTTGGCCATTCGAGGTTTTAACAGGATAACCAAAGCTTCTCAACATTCTCTCGGTGTGATCTCTCGTTGTGCTGTTTTCTACAATGCAAGTTTCTCCCTCTGCGTATAACCCTGCCAACAATAAGCACGATTTAATTTGGGCAGAGGCAATGGGAAGAGTGTAATTAATCGCTGATAATTTCTGATTGCCAGTTATAGACAAAGGTGGCTTTGATTCGTAGCTATCAATTAGCGCTCCCATCATACTTAACGGCTCAATCACCCTTGCCATTGGTCTATTTGATAGAGATTCGTCTCCGCAAAGCTGAGAATTAAAGCTTTGAGCACTAAGAAGGCCTGACATAAGTCGAATAGAGGTCCCAGAATTGCCTAAATCAAGGGGTTCTGATGGAGAACTTAAGCCGTGCTTACCCACACCATGAATAGTAATATTAGAGCCCATACTCTCAATTTGCACACCCATCTTTTGAAAAGCTCTAAAAGTAGCAAGGCTATCTTCACCTTCTAAAAAACCAGATACATTTGTAATACCATTCGCAATCGATCCCAACATAATTGATCGATGAGAAATTGATTTATCGCCCGGCACTTTGATTGAGCCATTTAATGAGTGACAGGAAGAAGCCTTAAAACTAGTCATCAAGATACCTCAATCTATCCATGAATCACGGGTATTTTTCGCTTTTCGAAATAGTGTTTCAAGTTGTTTTTCATTTTGACTATCAATGGCATCAACTAAAGTATTCAACGATTCTTGGTAGCCCTTAATATGTGCAATGATTGAATCTCGATTATGTAGACATATATCTCGCCACATAATCGCATCGCCAGAAGCTATTCTAGAAAAGTCTTTAAAACCACCAGCAGCATATACGGACGCTTCAGGATGTTGACTGATGAGGTAATTAACCAAAGAAAAAGCCAACATATGAGGCAAATGTGAAGTCATACCTAGCAAGTCGTCATGCGATTTTGGAGTCATAAAATCAACTTCAGCACCTACCCTTTCCCACATCTTTGTAAGTATTTTTATTGATTCAGAATTGTTATTTTCTAGAGGGGTAATGATAACTTTTTTGTTTGCAAATAAATCGTCATCACTCACTTCAAAGCCACTCTTCTCTTTGCCAGCTATTGGGTGTGCTGGGATAAAGTTATCAAGAGTACCGTCAAACACTGCTTTAATAGCTTCAATAACACTAACTTTAGTGCTACCAACATCACTAATAACCATGTTTGTGGCTATATGAGGTTTCATTTCCTTAAGTATTGACTCATAACTTCCAACTGGTGTAGCGATAATTACCATATTCGCTCCATCTAACGCCTCGCCTATATCTGTTGAATATTGGTCAATAACATTGTCTTTTTGTGCTTTTTCAAGACGAGACCTATCTCTACCAAAACCAAAGACAATCTCAGACTGATGAGTTTTTTTAATCGCCTTAGCCAGCGATCCACCAATCAAACCTATGCCAATTATGCAAACCTTCTTCATCATAATATTTTTTCCAGTGCTCGAAGCAAGCAATTATTTTCTTCAGTAGTGCCTATCGAAATTCTTAGAAAATTATCCATCTCTACAGGTCGTACAATAACACCCTCTTTAAGTAGACTGTTATATACTTTCATTGCATTAGAAAATTTAACAGCAATGAAATTAGCGTGAGAAGGAATATAGCTTAATTTAAAGTGTTTAAAGCCCTGCTCTAGCTGCTTTAAACCAATATCATTTACCTTTCTCGACTTTTTTAAATAGTCCAAATCTGATAAGGCACAAATTGCAGCTATTTGAGCTGTATGATTAACATTAAATGGCTCTCTAACTCGGTTAATAAAATCCGCAATTGTTGGACTACAAACAGAGTATCCAACTCTTAAACCAGCCAAACCATAAGCTTTTGAAAAAGTACGGGTTATGATTAAATTCCCAAATTCTTTTAGCCAGTCAATAGCCTGGTCATTAATATTCAAATATTCAAAGTATGCCTGATCCAAAACTACCGGTATATGGCTAGGCACTTTAATTAAAAAGTTATATATGTCATCGTCGCTTACCAGCGTTCCTGTAGGGTTGTTGGGGTTGGCAACAAAGATGAGTTTCGTGTTATCATTAATTAACTCAAGAATAGAATTTAAATCGTGGCCAAAATCTTTTGCTGGGGCAACTTTTGCAGTTGCACCCAAGGCTTGAGTAACTAATGGGTAAACAACAAAAGCATACTGTGAAAAAATCACTTCGTCTGTCTCTTTGCAAACAAAAACTCTAGCAATCAATTCCAATAATTCATTAGAACCATTGCCCAATGAAATCATTTCCAAAGTTACATCTAAGTGTTCACTTATAGATCTTTTTAATTCATAGCCATTGCCGTCTGGGTATCTATGAACCTCTTTGAGCGAAAGCTTCATAGCTTCAACTACTTTCAGGCTAGGACCTAATGGATTTTCGTTTGAAGCGAGCTTAATTACGTTTTTTATTCCTAATTCACGCTCAAGCTCTTCAATCGGCTTGCCTCCTTGGTATGGACTCAAGCCAAGAATAGATTCACATGCATTCATAAAATTGCTACAGGGTAAGATCCAAGAATATTAAGTTTTAAAGCT
>Ga0257108_1000180_pt1 | contig 18159 bp, 17 predicted proteins | sample LP_taG_FD_190181 | JGI IMG/M metagenome (GOLD analysis project Ga0257108, IMG submission 190181) | Marine microbial communities from Northeast Subartic Pacific Ocean, Canada - LP_J_2011_P26_1000m | ecosystem: Environmental > Aquatic > Marine > Oceanic | place: Canada: Northeast Subartic Pacific...
TTCTGGCCAATGATATTTTGTTTGACATTGAGCAATAGCTTTACAAGTTTCTAAATCCTCATTATACATTCCAAAATTTGAATCGACAAGCCAGAGATCATTACGACCTCCCTTATCTCGTACTTGCTGCATTTTTGAACCGATATAATTTAGTTCAGTGCTAATTTTTTCTTGATTATTTCTATAGATTTTTGTATAATATGACATGCCTTCTACACAAAAGGTGCATCCAAAAGGACATCCACGGGTAGTTTGAATTACAGGTTGTAGTTTACCATCAAAAAATTCATCCATTTTACCTTCAAGATATGGAGAGGGAATTTCAGTTAGATCTTTAATTCTTTCAACAGATGAAGTGATCATTGCTTTATTATCTGAAGAGATGTAATGAACAGATGGTAATTCGCTTTTAATATCACCTTTTTTCATATCCGAACGAATTAACTCTGCCATAAGATTAGCAAATGCAACTTCACCTTCTCCTTTAACATGAAAATCTATTTCAGGATGATTTCTTAAAAAGAGCTCTTGTTCTGATTCTACGACAGGATAGTTAGGACCACCCATTACAACAATAGTATCGGCAGCATATTCTTTGATTCGTCTAGCCAAAGCTAAAGACAATTCTGAATTCCACATATAATTACTAAAACCAATTACATCTGGAATTTCATTTTCTAATGCCATTGTTAATTTTTCAGGATATTTAAAAATCCTTATTGGGTTTTTGAGATTAAGATGTTTTTCAGTAAATGTTGCAATACCGCCAACTGCTGATGGCATTGATTCGGAAGAGATTTGTTGTTGTGTATATGTCGGATCAACTAACCAAATCTTAATTTCAGATTCCTTTTCAATATCTAGATTAACCGGTTTTAGAACTTCCTTGGTTTGATTGTTTTTTGAACCAATTTTGATCAATGTCATTTTCTTGTTTACCTAAATTTTCTGATAATATTTAACTATCTGTGATAATTTAATTCAAGCCAATATCGTATATTCATATTATTACAACTTTTCAAGGGTTTTCATAATCCTTTTTACATCTTTTAGATCATCAAGGGTATCAATGTTATATGACAATTCAATTGGCATTTTGTAAAAACCTATTCTGCCAGAAATTCTACAACAACTTTTTTTGAACGCGTTATATGTAGTTGCAAACAATGCACCATTTTCATATAACTGTTCATCCATTTTCTGATGATTGGGTCTTTTTTTAGGATCATAATTTAATGGTTTAACTCTTGAATCTTTCCCTTTTTTCCAAAGGAACGTATAGTACGAAAAACCACTTAGAATTGAATCATAATTTCTTTTTTTGAGCAATGTCAATGCTTCGTCTACATGTTTAGAATTCCTTAAGGGAGAAGTGTTTTGCAGAATTAAAATTATGTCCGGTTTATAATTTTCAGTTTTTTTTAAATGGTCAAGTATTTGAGATATAGATGGTTCCAAAGCGATGTGATCATTTGCAAGTTTTTTTGGTCGCTTAATTACCTCAGCTCCCAATGATTTTGCAATTTTGGAAATTTTTTCATGATCTGTAGAAACAATAGTTCTAGTTACAAGTTTAGATTTTAACGATGCATTAATTGTATAATACAGTAAGGGTTTTTTGTTGATTTTTATAATATTTTTTAGGGGTATACCTTTGGAACCTCCTCTTGCAGGAATAATTGATAGAATTTCCATAAATAATCAAAAACCTGCTTCTTTATCTTGTTTGAATGATTTGAATATACCTTCACTTGGTCTAAAATGAGAATTAATTTTTTGGATTTCAGGATTTTTTTCAAGCCAGGATATAATATTTTCTAAAGTGAAACAAGGATTTTTTGGATAAAGAGCTTCAAATATAGATTTGATTACAATATAATCTTCTTTGTAATCCAAACTTAAACGATAATTAGAAAGATCTTTTTCATAATCAACACGAAATGAAGTGTATCGTTCTGGATTATTCCAAATGAAAGGATTGATATGTTCACGTTCTGATGGCTTCTTTGCTTCAAGAAATGCTTCGGTCAAAGTTTTTGAGGTAAAAAAATCTACAGTACAACCTTCAGGATATGTTTTTGGAATACCATAATTGCTAACATAATCATATTTGTTGGTCAAAAAAGTACTAGCAACTTTGTCAATCACTAAGGGATCAATTAAAATTGAATCAGCACCCATTTTTGCTACAATATCTGGCTTTACTTTTTCAACAATAAGTTGATATCTTGATAAAAGATCTTCTTCTGGACCACGAATACATTCAATGTTAATTTCTTTACATAATTTTTCAATGAGATCATCTCTATTTTTGGTGCTAGTTGCAATGATAATATTATCAATCGTTTTGGCATTTTTTACACGTTCAATCATTCGTTCTAATGCAGTTTTTCCGGAGATATCAAGCAGAACTTTATTTGGAAGCCTAGAAGAACCAGTCCTGGCTGCAATAATTGCTGTAATATTTTTATCTCTCATAAAATAAAATTAGAATTCTTTAATATAAAGTTGGAAAAGTGATAAGGTATATTCTATCATGAGTATGATTAAATTACTATAGAAAAATAAAATTTCATTATATCATGACATCAAATAATGAAAAATTAACAGAATTAATTAAAAAAAATAATGATAAACAAATAATTCTTTATGGTGCTGCCACAGGAGGAATTCGTGTATTTTATAATTTAACACAAAAAGGTGTTGATAAAAATCAAATATTGTTCTGCGATTCGAATGAAGAAAAATGGCATACAAAATATTTAGGTAGAGAAATTATTTCAAAAGACGAGTTATTATCTCTTCCAGAAGATGTTTGTATAATTATCTCAAGCGTAATGCATTATGAAATTTTACCATATTTGAACGATTTAGGTTTCTCAAATGTCAATTATTTTCATTCATTATTATTTGCAGAACAAATGTTAGAGAAGTTTAAACCAGATTTCTTAAAAATTATGAATGAAATTGGTGATAAACGAGGTTTTGATTATGACGAGGGATATACATTATATTCATCAGTGAAAGCAGTAAAAAATTTATCTGGTAGTATAGCGGAAGTAGGTGTCTATCAGGGTAGTTCTGCAAAATTAATTGCAGAAAATAAAAATGATAAAAATTTTTATTTGTTCGATACATTCGAAGGATTACCAAAGACAACACAAAATGACGAAGTTAAATCTGGATGGTTATCCAATACATCTTTGGATTCAGTTAAACAATATCTCTCAAACTATGAAAATTTATTTTTCTATAAAGGATATTTCCCACAAACTGCGAAAAATTTAACTTCTGAAAAGTTTTGCTTGGTACATCTTGATACTGATTTATACCAGAGCACGCTTGATTCTTTAGAATTTTTCTGGCCAAAAATGGTTAAAGGAGGAAGAATAATTTCTCATGATTATAATGCAGGTAATATTGGAGGTGTCAAACAAGCATTTAAAGAATTTTTTAAAGAATCACCAGAAATGTTGATAGAAATTGCGGATACACAGGTGCTGGTGGTTAAATAAAATACATATTTGCATCGATTAGTTCAAATCCATTTATTTCATGAATGCTTATGACGACGTTTAGCTTTTCTCGTAGTGAAAAATATCAAAATTCTTCATACTAATGTATTGTAAAGACTAACCATTTTTTAGTAACAATTCGGCTACTTTAAAATCAAATTCAAAATCTATCATATGACTATGCTCTTTGGTAATTTCATATGGTAACATTTTTCCTGCTTGACATTTACGTATCTTTAAGAATTTTTTAGTTTGATATACACCCAATCCAACTATGGTATATACAATTGGGGCATCCTGTCGTCTGTGTATAATTTTGTTCGTAGTTTTGGAAATTTCTAAGAATCCATCTTTGTTAGGCTCCCACATTTCAAAATAAGGGCTGGGATGAGCTTTTACGGATGCATATGTTGAATAACAATCAGACTTTTTAAAAAGCTCAATTGCACCTTTCATATCACTTGCGTCAATAAATGGACATGTACAATCCCGGCATACAAAAATTTCAAAATAAATACCTAATAAATTTAATTTTTTTATCGCATGTAATAAAACAGGTTCCATAGCTGCTTTATCAGTTGCTAAATTTTTTGGTCGCATAAAAGGTACTTCAGCACCATATTTTTTTGCAATAGAAGCAATTTTTTTATCCTCAGTTGATACAATTACATGACTGAAAATTTTTGATTCAAGTGCGGATTTAATTGCGTAATATATTAACGGTTTACCTGCAATAAGTCTGATATTTTTCTTTGGAACGCCCTTAGAACCTCCACGTGCAGGAATGATACAAACTGGTTTCATTATTATTTATCTTAATTTTATATTTCCCTTAATTCTCTTTTTACGGGATATGCACTCCATCCAGTCTCTGGCGAATATTTCTCCAAATAAATCTGAACAGCTCTTCTTTCAACATCTTTTGTTATGTATCTCACACCATGGCCTGCATGCGGACCATCATGAAAGATAATTGTTGTGTTATCTAGATTGTATGGTTCAAAAATCATTTTAGACTCATCTTCTTCAGGAGTGACATATGTCCCTCCAGGATCTCCCTTTGCCCAATTTTTGCTAAAATAAAGCATTAGGATCAGAGTACTAGGTCCAACATTATGAATATGAGGTAGTTGATATCCTCCCTTTGTTAAAAGAGTAAACGAAAAATGTTTTACTCTGTTGACAGGAATGCCAGAAAATTTTCTAATGTTTGATATGAATTCGTCAGAAAATAAGTAGTGATGAAACTGATTCCAAGATTCACTAAAACTAGCATCTTCTACATCAACCGCAATATGTTCAGCCTGTTCTTCTCTCCACCATTTTCCATAAGATGATTTATCATCAGTTGATACAAAAAACCAACTCTCATCTTTTTTTGGATAAGTTTCATATAATTTTTCGTAGAAATTTCTTACAAAAAATTCTTCGAGAAATGTCCATTTTGTAGGTTTTTGATCTTGAAAAGTTTTGGAATGGGTTAAAACATTCTCCCAATTAATTATATTCAAATTTTTAGTCATTTTTAACCACAATTTTTATTTTTCATATTCACTAGCAGTAATTTTATAAACAATTGCAGTTAGATACCGCTTGTATAATTTTTTTATAAATGGTTTTAAGAATTTGGCCTTAAGCGACAATTTTAGGTCAACATCAAATTTAATTTGACTTCCTTGGTCAGTTTTAGTGCATATAATTTTGATCACACTACCTTTGGCATATCCCTCAATAATTTCTGTGAATAATTCTTTATCTGACATTAGTTTGTGATGTGATTTTTGTACGAATGCAGATTTGATTAACGTAGAAAAAATAATAGTTTCCTCAGTAATGATTTCATTATTTTGTCGCTCTAAAATTTTAACTTCCTTTATTTGGTTAGGAAAAAACTTTTGGTAACATTCAAAATTAGTTATATAACTCATTAATTTTTCAGGCTCAATTGGAGAACTGGTTTGAAATTGCAAGTTTGTCATTACATTATCCTAAATTATTCCTCCAAATATATGTCACTAAATTTTAACTCATTTTTTAAAATAATTAATTTTTTTTATAAATTCGTCTGCTATTATATCAAACGATGATTCATATTTTTTTATAAATTGCTTAGCTTTTTCCTCAGGAATATCAACGTCTATTAAATGCCCATCACGATAAAAATAATTATGATAGTCTAAATCATACTGAAACCCATCAAAATGAAATGTATTGGCCTCAAGTAAATTAAAATATTTGTCAACATCAATTGGATCAACTTTCTTTCGTAACGACAATCGGATAGCGGCAGGTAACTCATCAATGGATTTTATCTGATGCACAGCCGGTAAAATAGAATAACTAAAGTCAGAAAAGAGTATTGAGGGTTTTTTGTATATTGCTGCTTCCAGTCCAGAAGCACCGTTTATAGTTATAACCAGAGAACATTTTGTCATAACATCTTCTGTTTTAATTGAGTGATGAAGAAACTGAACGTTAGGAATATCTAAAATCTCATTGTAAAATGAAGTCTTTCTCCATTCTCTTATAATCTGAACAGGGTGTTCTTTAACACATAACTTGTATCCGATAGGAAGGGATTTTGAAATATGCCTAATTATCTCAATTTGATTTGTATTGAATGGAGAACTGATAAGTAATGTTCGCTCCGGCATTATTTGCAATGGAAAATATACAAATGGTGTGCTATCATCGATTACATGTAAAAGGTTCTTATCCATGTAATTGCTTCTAAAATTCTTTTTAAGAATACCTCCAAAATAGTTGACCAAAGCCTTCAGTTTAGTATGACCATAGTAACCATAATTATTTTTCACATTGGTATTTGGTGATCCTAGAAAATCAAAACCTGCTTTGATTTTTGATATTTGTGATTTTCGAATAGATCCTGCATACAAGTCGGTGCTTTTTCGAAGTTCAAATCCCTTCCAATATTTCTTAAGTTCATCAAAGCCTCTATTTGATGATTCTAACTCTTCTATGGTTTTATCGGCGCTTTCATCAAACACCTTGTGCTGTTTGGATATAAACCATCTAGACGCAAACTCTGATTCGTTTAAAATTAATGTCTTTACACCTAATGCCTTACACATTTGATAAAAAAGTTCGTGGTGATGGAATCCGGTACTTGATGTTATTAAAAATTCAGGTTTAATTTCTAGTATTTTTTCGAATAATTTACATTCATCCTCTAAAATTGAAAGAATCTCTTCCCTAGAAAATTTATGGAATTCGTTGTATTCATAGAATAATCTTTCGTTTATAGCAAGAAGCCAAAGATTGATTTTGTACTTTTCTTCGAAAGAATTTAGATATTCCATGTCTACTTTTTTTCTTGGTTTTGATATACCGTCGTGAAAAAACCAAATTTTCTTAAAATCGACTATTTTTTGTTTTTGAAAAAATGGTTTTTGCCTATCTGTAACATCAAAAATGACATAAAATTCACCATTAATTTTTTTTTGTAATGAATTAGCTAGTGACAATGTATCAAAACCTTGGTGCCAGAAAATTATTTTTTTAATTTGCATGTCTGATGAATTCACAGCGTCTCAAATCTTATACGTTTCTGACAAATTATTACTTGAAAACACAATCACTTCATAATTTTGTTGCATAAATATTTCCAGTAATTCTGTTTGAAAGTCTACTAAGGTCTCCATTTCGGAAAATTGAGCACTTAAACCCATTTCTTTTCAAAAGATCCAATAAATCGTCTAGTTTGGATTTTTTATTCCAAATTGCATATTCCAATTTTATTCTGTCAATATCTTTTATATCCTCATCCGTAAGATAGAATTCACATTCCTTGCAATCCATTTTAAGTAAATCAATATGCTTAATACCAAATTTTTTTCGAGCAGTTTCCAATTTGTAGCCGTCCACCAATTCAATTTTGAAATTTTTATCTTGACTATTAGAGACAAATGATGCACCAAAAGTGCCAGATTCATCATCACTAGATACATAAAATTTCAGTTGTTCATCTTTACCAATTGCAGCATTAATAGGAATAATTTTTTTGGATAGAGTGGGATTGAGGCTCATATTTTTTTTAAAAAATTCAAAATGTTTCTTTAAAGGCTCAAATGCAAATACTTTTGCGCCCATACTAGCAAAATATAATGGTGTATCACCACATTCAGCACCAACGTCTACTACGATTTTATCTTTCCAATTAATTTTGGGATTTATTGAGTGTATTTCCCTCACAAAAGTTTCAATAATTGTGTTTCCAGGATGGATTGAATCTAAAAAAAATCTAACTCCATTTGATGTAATAATTATTTTTTTATCATTTTCAGAGATTATTCTATATGTTTGCTTTCGAATATCTGTAAACGAGACATCATTTAGAAAATTTGCACAATGTCTACTTCCATAGTGAAGTAATTCCAATAAGTTAGCATCCTCAAATGACAATTCTTTCAGCGAAATCCTAAATTTGCTGTTTTCATCTAATGCAATATCTAAATTTCCTGACGAGTCTAATGAATAAGAAATTGCATAGGTTAAACAGGCAAGCAAGTCTCTAAGCGAATCAAACTTAGTTCTAGGAATTTCAATAATTGTGTTATTTATTTTAATTTTATATTTAGATTTTCCAAACAAAATTGAACAGATTAACGAAACTTTATTCTCAGCTACTAAAATGAAAGGTAATACAAAATAAACTAATCCTAAATTCTCTTTAAATATCAAATTTCCCCTTACCTACATATTTGTAATTTATTACTGCTAACGTAATTGCATGCACAGTATTCCCTAAAACAAAAGCAATTGTAACACCAATGATACCATAAAGTATTCCAAGAAATATAGTTGCGATTAATATCACACATAACTGTACCGTGTTTGCGACTATTAAAAATCTACTTTTTTCAAGTGCCAGTATTTTTGAGAATAAAATTACAGATATAGTAGTTGGGATTACAGCAAAGGAGACAATCTGTATTGGAATAATGGATTCGCTAAATTTTGTAAAGAAATTTTCAATAAAAAAAGGAGAAAAGACGAATCCTAAGAATGCAATTATAATAGAAATTAAGATTAAAAAATTTTTTAATTTAACATTTTTTTCTCCACTTACATCCTTAGGTAGTAAATACTTGTATGAAATAGAAGAAATAATCATCATAATTGTAAAAAATTGAAGTGTCAATGCAAAGTTGCCCAATACCGTAAAACCCAATATTGGCACGACAATAATTTTATCAATGTCTCTTCGAAGAACTGAAATGAGGTAAATCATATGAGTGTTAATTATGAATTCTTTTTTTGGTTTTAATAACGAGAGATCAATTTTATAATGTCGTAATTCTTTATAAAAAATAGGAATTAATGAAAAGTTTGCTAATGCAATCCCAATTAAAACTCCGTTAACTCCTAATAAAAAATATAGGCTTATACCAATTGCAAATTGAAGTATTTTTTGTGTTAGTAAAAATTTTGAATATTTAGTGTACAGTTTTTTTCCAACTAAAAGAGTTATCGATACTTCAAGAACTATAAATGAAAAAATAAGAAAAATTATTTCGAATCTTTGAACTATGACAAAAGCAATTAATGAAGCTGCCACGGCAAAAATTAGCGTAAGAAGTAATAGTGTCGGAATAATTTTCTGATGTTTTGTAGAAAATACCATCAACGTTTCCGGTGATCCTACCACACAACATATTCCCAATGATGCTATAGCAATAAAATAACTAATCTCGCCATATTCCTCAACTAACAGTAATGATGCAACTACAAGCCAGAATATTGATGAAACAGCATTACCTATGATATCAGCTGAACCAATTAATGCTAATCCCTTAAGGGCAAATAATTTTTTTCTAATATTTGACCAGTTTTGGTCTTTTCTGCTTTCATCCATGTTTTTTCAAATTTTTTTATATTGATAGTTATACTGGTTAATTTTTTTATATTGATAGTTATACTGGTTAATTTTTAATCACATTCGAAACAATGATTAAAAATCTATAAAAGATACTGAGGAATCGTTCTACAGATTAGTTAAAACTTGTTATATTTTGTATAGTAACAATAGTAATTTAGTGGAATCTTTTTAAAATTAGCATATTTGATGATGTTATGATCAAATTACCTAACTTCCACAAACCTTTTGATTATGAGAATAATTTCTACCTTTCATGTGATAATTCAAGAATAGGTAAAATGATTGCTCATTATGAACTATTCAAACTCTCTTCTAAAATTCCAGGGTGTATCATAGAGTGTGGTGTTTTTAAGGGCGTATCATTGATCAGATTTGCTACATTTCTAAAATTACTCAAAAAACAAAACAAGAAAATAATAGCTTTTGATGCCTTTGGGAAACATACTACTACAAAAATATCAAGTGATTATAAACGTAGAAAAAAACTGTTGTCTCATGGAAAGGAAGCAATATCTGAAAAACAATTAATGAAAGTTTTGAAGCTAAAGAGTCTTGAAAAAAATATTGAACTGATTAGAGGCGATATTACGGAAACTGTACCTAGATATTTGAAATCTAATCCTAAATTAAAAATTTCTTTACTTAATTTAGATGTAGATTTCTATGAGTCTTCCATAACAATTTTAAAAAATTTTTACCCAAAGTTGTCTAAAGGTGGAATTTTGATGCTTGATGATTATGGAATTTGGGATGGGGAAACAATGGCTGTAAACGAATATTTTGGTGGTAAAAAAATTAAAATAAGAAAATTTCCGTTCTCTCAAACTCCATCATATATAATAAAAAACTAGAACTTCAGTCTACATTATCACTGTTAATTTTTTCTATATTTTCATTCTCATCGCGAATTAGGTTACCATTTGCATCTGTTTTGAATAGATCCTTATTAGCAAATTTATCTACACATTTGATAAAATCGTCACGTGTGATTTCAAAATCTTTCAAATACTCATCCAAATACTGTTCAGGAATTTTCCCTTCAAATTTTTTAACTAACTCCATTCCTTTTTCTCTTACCAGTTTGTTTTTTCTTATTTCCATAGATACATGGTCTGATGTACGCCCATAACCAAATTTCAACCACTTGAAGTAATCATGTAAACCTTGGTCTTTGTTATCTAAATTTTCAAAGTTTGTATATGTCCCTTCTGACTTACCATCAATAACACTAAATCCCCATTTTTTCATCAATTCGACCTGCTTAAAAATATCCCATTTGACAAATTGGCCAAGAAAAATTCCGGTAACACCAACGTCTCGTAGTTCTTTTTCACTTGGATAAATATATGGGATTAAATCTTTTTCTTTAATTCCATGTTTTCTCAAAAATTCAGGACCATTGTAATCAGAATGCCCTGCATCCTTAATTGACAAACCATATTTCTTCAACCAAACCGGATCCAGATATTTTTTATTTTGATCTTCTATAGGGCCACCGTACTCCGCCTGTGAATTTTCACCCCAAATTATTAATGGAATTTTTTTTTCTACAGCAGCTCTTACAGGAATTGTAAAAATACAAAAGTGAGCAGGATATGAGGCATCACCTAATTCTAACAAAGCAATTTTTTGAATCTTTCTATAAACGTCAGGCTTTGGGCTAAATTCAAGGCAATCAACATTAAACGTTTTTTTTAGATTTTCCAAATTTTTTCTTCCAACGTCTGTCAATTCTCTATATGTAGGTCGAAATGATACAAGTAATGGGTTGAGACCAAACACTTGTGTTACCACGTATGTAATATAATGCGAGTCCTTTCCACCACTTACAGGACAAATACAGTCATAGTTACTGCCATCTTTACTTTTATATTTCTCAAAAATTTGTTTTAATTCCGCCCTTCTTTTTTCCCAATCTGTTTTTTCCTTAACTTCAACATACCTACAGGCAGAACAAATTCCAGTTTCATCTAATCTATTTTCCCATTTTGTGTCTGGCATAACACAATTTTTACAATATTTTATGTACACTGTTTGATACATTCATAGAGAATATTTAAAATCTATGATTAATTTGTTGCAATGATTTTTAACAAAATGAATAGTTCGTAATTTGCATCTGTAATATAGTATATTTATAGGATAACTAAATAATTTTGCGATATGATAAATAAATTTGATTTAGAAAAGATTGGAGAGGAAATGTATGAATTGATAAGAGAATTGTATCCTATAAACAGAAGTATAACTGGAGATGGGGTAAGAAAAACATTAAAAATTTTACAAAAAAAAATTGAATTAAAAATTCATGAAGTTCCGTCAGGTACAAAAGTATTTGATTGGACAATTCCGCAAGAATGGAATATTAATGATGCATATATTCTGAACAGCAAAAATGAAAAAATTGTTGATTTTCAAAAATCAAATTTGCATGTTCTTCAATATAGCATTCCAATTAAAACTAGAATAAAACTTGATGAATTAAAAAATCATATTTACACCTTACCAAAGCAGCCTAAGAATATTCCGTATATCACATCATTTTATTCTAAAAATTGGGGATTTTGTATGAGTCACAATGAATTTTTAAAATTAAAAGACGATGAATATTTTGTATACATAGATTCTAAACTAACAGATGGTAGTTTAACATATGGAGAATATCTAATTAAAGGTAAAACAGATGAGGAAGTATTAATTTCAACATATGTATGTCACCCATCGCTTTGTAATGACAATTTATCTGGTCCAGTATTAGCTACAATTCTAGCAAAATATCTTTCAAAACATGATATCTATTATTCAATAAGATTTCTATTTATTCCAGAAACTGTTGGTGCAATAACTTGGTTATCAATTAACGAAGATAAAATTAAAAATATTGCTCATGGTTTAGTAGCCACATGTTTAGGCGATTCTGGAATATCCACATATAAAAAATCACGAGATGGAAATAATATTATTGACAAAATTGTAGAAGAGGTTTTGATTGAATCAGGAGAACCATATAAGATTCTAGATTTTTGGCCATCTGGAAGTGATGAAAGACAGTATTGTTCTCCTGCATTTAATTTACCAATTGGTTCTCTTATGAGAACTCCATATGATATGTTTAACGAATATCATACATCTGCAGATAATCTGGATTTTGTGAGAAAGGACTGCCTGTCTAACAGCTTCTCAAAATATTTATCCGTAATTCACAAACTTGAAAAAAATCATGATAATTTCAAAAGGAAAAAATCAGTTTTAGAAAACAAGGAAACAAGCAAAGATGATCCAGTTTTTATTAATTTATTTCCTAAATGTGAGCCACAGTTAGGTAAACGTAGTGTGTATGAAAATATAGGTGGTCAGAAAGATCAGGAGCAATTAAAAAAGAAAAAAGGGATTCAGTGGATTCTAAATTTTTCAGATGGTAAACATTCATTACGTGACATTGAGAAAAAATCCAAATTAGATTATGATCTATTATTAAGTATGGCAGACTTGTTAAATGAAAAGAAACTTTTATCAGAAATATAATATAGTTGAAAAGATAGATGATGAAATACGATAAAAAATCTACTAAGTATTTTTATAATCAAGAGGCGGCAAATTATAAAAAAATGTATGAACCTGGATATCAACATTATCCAGCGAATTTAATTAGATTAAAACTAATAATTAAAAGATTAAAGGCAAACAATTCAAAAAAAATTTTAGATGCTGGATGTGGAACTGCCATACCTATGATTAAGCTTTTAAAATTAGGTTTTGATATGAATGGGTTTGATTATTCCATAGAAATGGTTTCATTTGGTAGAAAAGAACTGAAATTAGCAAAGTTTGAACCTAATTTAATATATCAAGCTGATTTAGAAAAAAAATCTACCATTAAGAATAAGAAATTTGATGCAGTTTTGTCATTAGGAGTGTTTCCACATATTAAAAAAGAAAAAATTGCACTTGAAAATATTAGAAATTGTTTAAAAAATAACGGTAAAACTTACATAGAATTTAGAAATGAATTGTTTTCAACTTTCTCACTTAACAAGTTCTCTGTTGATTTTTTTGTAAACAAATTGATTGACTTTAAATCACTTCCTAATAAGATAAAAACTGACTTACTCAATTTCTATTCAAAGAATCTTTCAGTCAAAAAAACTATTAAGCAAAAAGATGGAAGGATTTCCTATAATGATATATTAGCAAGATTTCGTAATCCTCTAACTATCGAAGAAAATTTATTTAAACCTGTAAAAATGAAAGTTGATAAAATTCATTTTTATCATTATCATTCTTTGCCTCCAGTTTTTGAAAAAAAATACCCAAAATTCTTTAGAAAATCAAGTCAAATGTTAGAAAAACCTGATAGTTGGAAAGGTTATTTTTTAAGTTCCGCATTTGTTGTTGAGGCATCAAAAAAGTAATAATTTATGATTACTAGAAAATATTCATTCTAAAGTTTTTGAGTGATGGTAACTAGATCTTGTCATACTAGATTAATTCTGGATTTGGCTATACCAGTATACTAGTTTTTCTCACAAGATTTTTCCAAACTAAAATCCATGATCACCAGAGCAGTGATTTGACTTTTTATTCCATGTTGCAGTGAAGAAGTTAAGTCCATAATGTTCGCCTTGAACTACACACCATATACTCTTAGGTTGATTCGTAGAATAACCATTAATTGATGTAAGAATCTTGGGAAATTCTATCACATTAGCGGTTCGATTTTTAATAACAGTAGATTCTTCCAAAATCAGACCTGTATCATCATAGAATTTGATCTTAGCGTCTTGATGGTCTATGTTGGAATTTTCTGCTCCATCTGCTACAATACCAACATAAGCATTGTATTCACCGCCAGTAATTATTTGACCCCATTTGAAACTTTTTTTATTTGGTGGATTGTAGATGTTGTGATTGAAAAGAGACACAGCTATCGATGTGTCAAGTCCACCATTACCATATACCAATTGATGTCCTATCCTAGTAGGCATTTTTCCTGATAAAGTTCTTGCAGTTACAGAGAAAGTCGATATAGTATCTGTATCTATAGAATCTTGTGAGATGAATGATTCTACATTTGCCTCTAAAAATTCAGTGCCTGGACTAGAGAGTGAGTCTATATCATATTCTTTAATTTCATTACCATCACGATCAAAAATATTCAATTTGATTTGTAGTTCACTAGGAGATAGTATTGGATATAATCTAACAGTATTTTTTAGATTTGAGAAATACGGATAGAATCTCTGTGAATTAGAAGAATCATCCCAATATTCAGAAGATGTAGAGGAATCATAATATGTGTGATTTGCACTAAAAGCACCATCGTTTTTTATTTGCCCTGCTAACATTCGACCATAAAATAGGAACTGAGGAGGTTGTTTTGCTTTAACTATTCCCCTGATACCATTTTCTAATTGTTCAAATGTCTTCTTAAATTCAATTTGCTTTGTTCCAAACCTTGGCAGATCTATATCCAATTTTTGTTTTATAGTTTCATTTGGTGTTATAACTTCGATTTCTAAAGAATCTTTACATGGTAATGGGCCTGCATTGAATAAAAGAAATGTGTCTGTATCTTCATTTACCACCAAGTCTATAGACGCTTCTTTAACTTGGTGAGAATTAATCTCTTCATCTTCAAAAACATCATTTAGTACTCTGTTAAATGCATGCACTTGATTAATGAAATTTTTTCCATGATGATTAACCATAACCGCAGGAAAGGGAATAAAGAGATTATCTGGGGAGAAAAACTCGACCATATAATTCGAAACAGATTCCGGAACCATTCCTGATAATTGGAAATTATAAACTGCTGGTTTGTCTATCTTATGGAGTTTTGACTTAATCTTTTTCCCATTTGTGTCTATTGCAGTGATTTTACATGCTACGTTAGAATATTGACGTTTAAGCAAGAAATGGTTCAAAAAGCTAATTTCAGCAGTTGTGTTCTGAATTTCTGGGACAAGTAAAGAGGCTCTATGAATAGTATTAATAGTAGGATCGTGATGGTAAGTTTTTCTAGTAGCCTCAACCTGTTTTAACGTTTTCACGAAAAATAATTTTGTTTATGATAAGTTAAACCTTGTTATCTTTTACACGTAAGGTTTTTTAAAAAACCCATATCAAGAAAATTATTGTTTGAAAATAAGACTATTCTAATTACTGGTGGTACAGGCTCATTAGGCCAAGCATTAACAAAAAGACTTCTAGAATATAATGTCAAAGCTGTGAGAATTTTTAGCAGAAATGAAAGCAAGCAAATCGAAATGGAGAGTAATATCAAAGATGATAGGATAAGATTTTTTTTAGGTGATGTTAGAGATTTGCAGAGATTAACAAGAGCAACAGAAGATGTAGATCTTGTTTTTCATGCAGCTGCACTAAAACATGTTCCAAAGATTGAATATAATCCATTTGAGGCAATAAAAACAAATGTAGTTGGCTCTCAGAATATGATTGATGCCTGTCTGGCAAACGATGTTGAAAAAGTGATATGTGTGGGAACAGACAAGGCAGTTTCTCCCTTGAATACATATGGTGCAACTAAATTATTGATGGAAAAATTATTTGTTGCGGCTAATAATTATTTAAATCCAGAAAAACATAGAACAGTTTTTCTGGCCGTCAGATATGGAAATGTTTTAGGTAGTAGTGGCTCTGTTATTCCGAAATTTATTGAACAGATCAAGACAAACAAACCAGTTACTATTACTGACCCAAAAATGACTAGATTCAGTATTACTATGAATGAAGCTATAGATTTTATCTTCAATGCTACAAAAGTGGGTAAGGGTTCAGAGGTCTTTGTCCCAAAATTATACGCATATAACATAGCTGATGTGAAAAATGCCCTAACAGAATTATTATCAGATACTGGTGAAAAAATTATTGGGATTCGTACAGGTGAAAAGCTTCATGAGACGTTGATCAATGAAGATGAAATTCGATATAGTTGGGAATTCAAAAATATGTATATGATTGCAAACCCTTTGTACTCTTTGTTTATTGATAAAAACATAAAAGAATCTTATCAGGGAATTAAGAAAATAGAAGATATACAGAAATATTCTTCGAATGTTGTTGAAAAAATTCCTACAGAAAATCTAAAATCAATAATAAAAAATGCAGGATTGTTGAATTAAAAATCAATTCTTAATTTTACTCAATTCAAAAGTATATTGAATTAGTTTAAATCCATTGTTCTTGAAAAAACGTATAGATTTTTTGTTTTTTGGATTAACATTAGCTAGATATCTTTTTTTTGGATTTTTTTGAATCAATTTACGTAATGCGATATTCCCAATTTGCTTATTTTGAAATGATTTTTTTATAAAAATCCCTATTTCGTTTTGTGATGTAAGATAAATTGAGCCAACTTTGTTAACACGATACAATATTACATACCATTTTGAGTAAGGTTTTGCAGAAACAAACGATACATGTTCGTTGTATGTAGGCATCTTTTTATGAGAAATATTTGCTCTTGGATTACGTTCCATTAGTAGATCATATAAAAATCGATAATCAGATTTGGAAACAGGCTTTAATTTCATTGGTAGTTCATTCTTAGTCAATCCAGTTTTTTTAATGCTAGTTAAAGAATAAATCTTGTGAATAAGTTATAATGATCATGAAAGTTATCATCGTAGCAGAAATTGCTTCGAATTGGGAGGGAAGTGTTACTAAAGCAAAAAAACTCATAAAAGAATGTAAAAAGGTAGGAGCAAATGCAGTAAAATTTCAAGTGTGGAGAGCCGCTGATCTATATAATAAAAAACATCCTAACTGGAAAGAAATAAAAAAATCTGAGCTTACTTTTGAAAAGATAAAACTGCTTAAGGATTTTGCAGATAGAAACAATATTGATTTTTTTTGTAGCTTATTTTATCCAGAAGCCGTTGAATTTCTTAATTCATTAAATGTAAAAATGTATAAGGTTGCATCAAGGACTTGTTTATTGAAAGATCCATATTCATTTGATACACTACAAAAAGTAGCTAGAACAAAAAAACCTATCATAATTAGTATGGGAATGGGAGGAAACAAAAATAAAATTAAAAAAATATTTTCCCAAAATAAAATAACTTTTTGTTATTGTATCTCAGAATATCCTACAGCATTGAATAAGATAAAATGGTATGAAGCAAAAAAGTATGATGGGTTTTCTGATCATACACTAGGAATTATTGCGCCAATTATTTTCACTATGTTAAAAAAAAGAAATAATGCAAAAAATATAATCATTGAAAAGCACGTAAAATTAAAGAATTCTAAAGGACCTGATGCTTCATCATCAATTGATACAGATGAATTGAAACAGCTAGTATATCATATCAGAAATATAGAAAAGATGAAATCTTAGTATTATTTATCTAGCAAATTTGTTGACTAATTTTATAATATAGTCAAGTTGATCTTGAGTTAAATTTGGATGAATAGGGATCGTGACAATTTCTTTTGCTACTTTTTCTGTGTTTAAAATCTTGTTGGAGTTTTTATAAAATGACATTTTATGTATTGGTTTGTAATGAGTGCCTGTTTCTATTCCTCTATTGGCTAATTCCTTTCTAAATTGGTTTCTGTTCTTTATACATATCCAATAAAGATGATAGGAACACCTTTTATCAAATGGAGTTTTATGTTCTACATTAATACGCTTGTCATAAAATTTTGCAATATTTTTTCTAATGTTGTTTAATTTATCCAGTTTTTTTAATTGTGTCAAGCCAATAACTGCAGAAAATT
>Ga0257108_1000184_pt1 | contig 18008 bp, 10 predicted proteins | sample LP_taG_FD_190181 | JGI IMG/M metagenome (GOLD analysis project Ga0257108, IMG submission 190181) | Marine microbial communities from Northeast Subartic Pacific Ocean, Canada - LP_J_2011_P26_1000m | ecosystem: Environmental > Aquatic > Marine > Oceanic | place: Canada: Northeast Subartic Pacific...
ATGACTTTATCAAAATTTTCTCTTTGTAAAATGAGCACTACGTCAATCTCCAAAGCTTTTATTGAAGCTTTCCGGCGACTATAGCATAGGGGCAATACCCGTTCCCATTCCGAACACGGAAGTTAAGTCCTATCGCGCCGATGATATTGCGCGGGAGACTAGCGTGAGAAAGTAGGTCATCGCCGGGAATATTTAAAAAACCCTCTTTAAACAGAGGGTTTTTTTGTGATCTTACACACATACTAGTAGATTGTTATTGAAAAGAGAGGAACAAATCCGTTAAATTCATATTTAGAGGTTCAAGATGAAGTTTGTTTCCAGAGCATTATTTTATGTTTGTTTTTTAGCGTATTTACCGCTAAAAGCCCAAAATGTAACCCTTACTGGAACCATTTATGATTATGCCACTTATTACGTTTCCAGCTTTGATCCCCAGACAGGTACATCAGATTTTCAATTATTTCGATACACCCTTAGTTCAGATTCTTATCCCGTTTGGATAAAAGTAACATTTCGGGCCACCATGATTTCACCTGCGCTTGGTATCAACACAGAGGCCACTATTCTAGATCTGTATACATCTCCATTTCCTGTGCAGAATGATATAATATTGGATAATAGAGATCTCTCAACAACAACAACTGAATTACGTGATGTAACCGGAGCGTCGATTAACCTGTCTGTTTACATTGAAGATGTCATTGATGTAGCTGATTTGAATGCCATGCTCAGTTCGATAATGACTACAGGGCGATTGGCTGATGGTAATTATACATTCCAATTCGGTGTAGCCTCTGGTTCAACTGAAAGCGCCTGTGAATCTGCTTCACCAATATTTGAGACCAAGACAATCACTGTGGAGTCGCCAAATGCGATAAACCTGGAATACCCAGGCGGTGCTTTATCCGATACTTCATCGACAGAAATTTTTAATACTTATCCATTATTAGTATGGTCATCTTCAGGTTGTGGCTCATGTGCATCATTTGTACGGGTAGCAGAATTTAATCCCAGCATTCATTCGTCAATGGATGAAGCTATTCAAGATGAAAGGCGTTTACCTTTTGATCAGGCACAAGAATGGGAAAATATAGGTATCGTAAATAGCTATCAATATCCTTTGTCTGGCGCCCTTCCTTTAGAATATGGTAAAGTGTATGTATGGCAAGTGAAGCATGAATTAATAACAACTGCTGGATCTGATGAACTGCTGTCCCCGATTAATGCATTTAGTATCCATGATGTAGGATCTGGAACAACAACCACTTCATACCATCCAATTGTACAGATACTTCAACAGGTATTTAGCGAAGCCCAATTCAATTCGCTTTTTGGACCCAGTGCGGTATTGGATGGATTCTCACCTTCAGGTACCTACATAATTAATAGTGATTCAGACGATTTGCCTGCTGCAATCTCACTACTGAACCGGATCAAAAATGGGACAGCTAGTATAACAAATGTAGAAGTGCGGGATCAATGACTCGTAAAAGTATTTTATTAATTATTCTGCTTACTGCGAGCCAATTTGGCTTAGCGCAACCTATTGCTATTGCGACGAAGGCAATGGGTGATGTCGAGATTAATAAAAAAGTGCAGCCAGGATACAAAAGTTTAAAAGCTGGCACAATATTGGAAGACGGTGACGGTATCCGTACTGGCCCAGACGGTTTTGCACTTCTAATTTTTATTGATGACAAGTCCCAGCTTAAAGTAAAAGGAGATTCAGAAGTAACCATCTCGGGAAAAAAAATCGCTTCGGCTATTTCCAAGAATGTTCGCATGGATAACGGCACTGTTAGGGCACAGGTGAACAAGCAAAGAAAAGGTGAATTCGTAATTCAAAGTACCACGTCTGTTGCATCTGTAAAAGGAACAGATTTCTGGTTTATTGCAAATTCGGAAGAGGGGGATATGGTTATAGGTCTCGAAGGAATTGTGGATCTTTTTAATGCAATCAGTGGATTAAATGTTGATGTTACTGCAGGCAATACAGGTACGTCAGATAGCAACGGAAATATTGATGTAAATGAGACAAACCAGAACACAATTCCTGAAGATCCTACTGATGGTGATGCACCGGTTGGTGACCAGATTGAGATCGAGTTTGAAGGGCCCAATGGTGAAATCAAAAAATTAATAATTGATATTCAATAAACAAGCTTTCTTACAGTTAAAATAATAATTATCCAATGTTGATGGGTGGCGAAGACAGGTGGATTGCAGCATTCGTATTATCAGTTTGTCTGGCTACCACAATTACCACAGCGCAAGAATCAATCCTTCATCATATGCCCCCCGAAAATGTATTAGCGGGTGAATCTGTAACATTGATTGCGTCTTTATTCTCCGATATGCGGGTAATGGAAGCAAAGTTGTTCATCAGGGAAACAAATTCTCTGAATTTTATCGAAGAAGAGCTGAATTTTTCGGGGTCAACCTGGAAATTTACAATTCCAAACAATAGAATTACTCAAGCTGGATTAGAATATGCCATAATATTTCGACTCGATGATGGCAGTACGTTAGCTTTTCCCCGCGGAGATCCATTGAAAAACCCATATAATCTTGTGATTGGACCACCCCGACAAAGTGACCGGTCATTTGAGCGGAGAGAAAGTTTTTTTATTGATGGCGTGGATTTTGAAAATAAGGATTTCCTGGTACTATCCCCTGAACCGGGGTCCATTATTATACCTGGTGATGAGGTAATTGCAGTATCATTTTTTAATATCCCAGATATTGATACTACTTCAATCAAGATAACACTGGATGGTGTAGATTTCACTTCGCTGGCTATAATAGGCGGCGGTATAATTTCTCTCATTCCTGGTGAACTTAACCCTGGGCCCCATTCGATAATCGTAGAGAGCAGAACCAAATATAATGAACAAATTCGACCTTTGACCTGGATTTTTAATACTACCGCAGGTGAAAGGTCAGTATTGGACTTGATAAGTTATAATGGAAAATTTGATGGACGGTTGTCTTCGCAGGTTTCAGAAGCACAAGTGATCAATTATTCTGAAGTAAATGGAAAATTTAATGTGGATATTAACTGGGCTGGCTTCAAGGGATCTGTACGCCTAAATACCAGAGATAATCCATATGTACAACCGTTAAATCGATTTTCCGGAAATCTATATTTTGGCAAGTACTTAAACGTATATACAGGTGATTATTACCCTTCTATTTCACCATTCCTAATTGATGGTAGACGGGTACGAGGCATGGGTATTGACATCGATTTAAAATGGGTTAAGCTTCAATCGGTTAGCGGTGAACTGAATAGACCAGTTCAGCGAAAATTTGGTGCAGATGGCGGGTTGGTATTAATGAAAAATAAAACAGCTATTGATTCGGCAACAGGTAATCCTGTTTTCTATCTTGAAAGAAGCGGCTATACCTTTACCCGGAATATTACTGCTATGCGATTATCAAGCGAGCTTTTCTCTCGATTTAAACTGGGAGTTCATTACCTAAAGGCAAAGGATGATGTTGGCAGCGTAAATGTGGATATGGAAAAAATGGATGAATATGGTGCTTTCTATGTAGATAGTACTGCATATAACGCATTCTCAATGGATATACCAACAGAAAATTATACCTATGATGAATTTTCCCAGGTTGTTCAGGAGAATGGTGGCTTAGTTAATATATCAGATAGTAAATGGTCTTATAGAAATCCTAAAGATAATCTGGTTGTAGGTTTTGACCTTGGCGCTATAATGGATAAGCGGCGCTTGGATTTCAATTTTACATGGAATATGAGTTTATTTAATCGTGACATTTGGGATGGACCCATGTCGTTTGAAGAAATGGATGTAGCTCTTGATGACTCAGTAGATGGTGTTATTGGCAGACAATATGATGAATTTGGCAATGTTATACAAAATGGGTTGGTGGAAACAAAAGATATGCCTGATCCATTGGCGCTTAGTGATATATTTACCATGAATATCAATATGACACCATTAGTACCTATAGATGTTATCAGTTATGATGACCATCCCATTGCAACAATTGTGAATATGCCTTCTGCAGCATTTAATTTCAAATTGGCAGGAAATTATGCGTTAAGCAAATTTATTGTGGAATATCGACAAGTCGGATCCGAATTCGTATCGCTTGGTAATCCGTATCTGGCTAGTAATATTCGTGAGTTTATATTATTAAATCGTATTACACATTTATTTGATTCAAAACTGTTAATCACAACAGGGTTTAAGCATCGGGATAATAAGATCCTTAAAACTGTGGCCAATCCAATAAATACAAATACTATAACGCTTAATTTATCTTTTCTGCCAGGCGCAGATGCGCCATCGTATGTACTCAATTTTCAATCTATAGGTAAGAACAATGAAAAAGAAGAATTGGATAAAGTGGGTGAATCAGATGTGGACAATAGACAAGATACGCGCACAACAAATGTGCTTCTTTCCATCAATTACCCAATAACTTTTCGTTCGAATAAGCATAATTTTGTTTTGAATTATAACAGAATGATTAATACGGATAAATTAGCTGGGCAGCGGATGGCCGGGTATTTCTTTCCAGGCAGTGATTCAAAATCGGTTACATTATCTTTTGCTTCCCGTTTTCAGTCCCCATTACGAACCATGCTGAATGTTAGCCTCATGGATCTATTCATTCCCAGTTTAGATTATGAGGGAAATGTGATAAAAAATACCATAACGTGGAAAACATTAGGTATTAATGGCAAATATGCACTGCAGGATAACAAAATTAACCTGACCGGAGGGTTGTCCTACATTAAAAATGAATCTTTAACCACTGTATCCAGTGTTATTGGTTTACGCGGCGGCGCCGATTATAAGCTTCGTCAGGACTTTGCCTTATCTTTTTCAGGTCAATTGCAGATTGTAGTAAATGAAACTGCAAAGGAAACAAAATTAAATACATCCGGAATTCTAATATCTTTTCGATATAATTTTTAATAACCATGGATGCTCTCAAGAAATATTTTCATGAGAAGTGGATTGGTTTTGCCATTACACTGGTTTCAATATTCGTTGTTTCGATGCTTCACTTATTCGGGATTTTTGATGTACTGGAATTAAAAAGTTATGACTATCGCTTTACGAATGTAAGAGGCCCTCTCACGGGCTGGGCCGCAAGTGATTCCACTTACATCAATATGGGCACAGATGTGGTTCTTCTTGAAGTAGATGATGAAGCATGGCGCTTGATGCCTGAAACATGGCCTTATCCTCGCGGAACCGTATGGGGTAAGGTTATACGTAATCTGGCACAGGCAGGTGCAAAAGTAATTGCCTTTGATATTCAGTTTGATGCGCCGGAAACCAAGTCTGAGTACTTGCATAAATTTGCCAATAAGATTGATTCAGATGAACTAAGACAACTCATACCTCGCCACGGCGATAAAATACTTGCTGAGGCCATTCGTGAAGCAAAAGCGTACAATACTGAAGTTATCATCAACGCAAAGATGGTTAATGAACCAAACCGCCGGCCTCCACAATATATCGCAGAACCTGTGGAAGAAATTATGAAAGCTGAACCGGAAACAGGTTTAATCAATGACCAGCTTGATGATGATGCTTTTTCCAGAAGATATGCGATTTTTGGTGAAATGTCCCATCAGCCGGGGCGCTACTATCTTACTTTAGGTGTTAAGGCTGTAAAATTATTTCTTGGTATTTCCGACACAACAATACCACGGTTTGATCCTGGCAATCATATATGGAATTTCGGGGATCTAAAGATCCATGCCTATGGTAATAGTAACACATTCCTCGTTAATTATTACGGTCCTGCTTCTGGTTATAAGTTGCAAACTGAAGAAGATTATCCTGCTTGGGGCACATTTCCGCGATATTCATTAGCCTATGTAATTGATACTGAAGATGTTGACCTCAGGGACCCATTAGAAGATATTGACTGGATGAGTCAGTTTCTTCCAGGGCAAATCCCTGAATGGATAGAAGCGATTGAGAATCCAGATGAGCGTCAAGAAATGATGGAAATAATGGGTGTTGGCGGTGAATTTGATGTCACCAAAACACCATTTTACAATAAGGTTGTAATAATTGGTGTGGCAGTAGAGGTGATTCATGATGTGAAATCAACCCCTTTTTATAATTACCTCGGCGTTCAACAGATTATGCCAGGAATGGAAACACATGCCAATGCCATCCAAACCATGATTCATGATAACTATTTGAATGTGGTTGGCAGTCGTTTCACCAACCTTCTGTTTGATCCTCAATGGTCCCATGTATTGATCATATTGATTTTGGCCTTAATTGCATTTTTTATTTTAGATACAGTTAATCCGATCGTAGCGGGTGTGTTGGTTATTATTGAAATCCTGTTTTATTATGCTCTAGTCTGCGGATTTTTTGTTGATGATATGACCTGGTTTATTAAATCAACAATGAAATCTGTCTTGCCGGATACATTTGTAAAGAACAATTATTCATGGTTTAGTACAGCTTTGCCAACTATACAATCCAGTCTTGTGGTTCCAATGATTGCACCAATTACAGGCATATTGGTTACATATTTAGCCAATGTATTGTATCGCTTTCTCAATGAACAGAAAGATAAGAAATTTTTAAAAAGTACATTTGGTCAATATATCTCTCCCGACTTGATCGATAAAATGTTTGACAATAAGCAGGAACCGAAATTAGGTGGAGAAACAGGAGTGCATACCGCGTTCTTCTCTGATATCCAGGGTTTCTCATCCTTTACTGAAGTATTGGAACCAGAGAAGATGGTAAATCTAATGAATGAATATCTCACTGAAATGACCAATGTTTTATTATCCAGGAATGGTACATTGGATAAATACATTGGTGACGCCATTGTGGCCTTTTATGGCGCTCCTGTCCCTGTGGAAGACCATGAATATCAGGCTTGCATGACGGCATTGGACATGAAAGACCAGCTAGAAAATTTACGGGAAAAATGGCGTTCTGAAGAAGGATGGCCGGAAATAGTGCATAATATGCAACACCGTATTGGACTCAGTTCTGGCAGAATGGTAACTGGGAATATGGGCTCTACCATGCGCATGAATTATACCATGATGGGTGACACCGTGAACCTGGCAGCGCGGCTGGAAGCATCTGCTAAACAATATGGCGTTTACATTCAGGTTAGTGAGAGTACCTATAAAGTTGTAAAAGATAAATTTGATTGGCGCTTTCTTGATTATGTTCGGGTAAAAGGAAAGCAACTACCAGTAAAAGTTTATGAATTGATTGCTGAAAAAGGGAAAATGAATGATACTGATAAAGTGGTTATAGAAGCGTTTAGTCAGGCGCAGGAATTATATTTTAAACAAGATTGGGATAATGCTATAAATGGGTTTAAAGAAGGCAAAGACCTGGAAGATATGTTCCCGGGACGATCTGAAAACCCTTCTAATGTATACCTTAAACGGTGTTACCAATTAAAGGAAAATCCGCCTGAAAAAGATTGGGATGGGGTCTGGGTATTAACGGAAAAGTAATTTATGCCATTTAATTAATTGTATTATTTTATAATTGATTCTGTGATGATTGTCACAACGATAAATCTTTATCGACGATAAATTGTCAGGTTAAAATCGAATTGGTTATGCGGAAGAGAACAGGCGATTTAATAAAAAATATTATTTTATCAGGGTTTCTTCTGGTGGTCTATTCGTGTGGTCAATTAGAAGTGGATATTGAAGTTGATAACCTATTTGACCCAGCTGACGCTGACTATTCCATTCCTGACACTGAGGTGCTTGATTGGCCAATAGCAGGGCATACAATAAATTCTACTAGCACTGTTTTCACCTGGCGGCACAGTGATCCAAATTACCATTATGATGCTACCCATACGGTGGACTATGCTGAGAGAATATTATACCGCTATCGTATGAATACCGGTATCTGGTCGCCTTGGCATAGTGGCGAGTCGCTGCTTCAACAGGATCTCGGTTTCTGGATATTTGATACATTAACTGGTTTACATGTGATCCAACTAGACTACCTGGAAGATATAGGATATAACTTTGAATTATTGTCTAAATACCCTACCAATATTCAGGAATATGAATGGCCAAATATATCGTTTATGGTGGATGCTTTTGATGGTGCAGAACTCTTGATTTCTCCAGGCCAGGTATTTGCCGATTCCGGAACTGTTTTTTATGTAAACGTAAAATTGATCGATGTTACCGACTTTATGGGTATCCACCTGGACGTATCCTATGACAACAGTTTCATGCAGCTTCAGAATTATGCCCTCGAAAGCGATTCTACAGATTTTCTCCTGCAGAGCGCTGGCCACTTGATAAATTTTATAGACAATGATATCGATGATGGGCATTTTCAGCTAGACCTTGGTGTTGCTGGTGGGGCAGTGACCGGTGTTTCAGGAACGGGTAATATTGTTCGGCTTATTTTTGAACACACAGGACCTAGGGGGCAGAGTGTTATTTCCATTTCATCAGAAAGTACGGTTCGAGATGTATATAATAACTCGGTGGTTGAACACATCTTTTCCGGAGTTGTTTCCATATGGTAAAGAAATAGCTCATGTCTGTCGTCTACCAAATCAGAACTGGCCTCGGCTGGTTTTTACTTCTGGGCTTTATAACACCAGATCTTTATGCAATTCCAAATGTAACCAATGTCAGTTCTACGACAGCTGATGGTACTTACGGCCCAGGTGATACGCTAGATGTGACAGTTACTTTTAGTGAAATTGTCAATGTGGATACTGGATCAGTCAGATGCGGTGATTTTCTGATTAACAGCCTTCCTTTCACTCATCAATATTCCAATGTGAATCAGGGCAATGAGTGGAATGTAAATGGTACTGATGGTGTGGATGTGGCTTACACGTTGATCCTCTCTGATAGTACAACGATTAGCGTAACTAATTGTGCCGTGTTCACGGATTATGATACAAAATTAGAGATTTTTACTTTTGATGGCGATTGTGATACTACGTATACAGCAGCAATTTCTACAGGGGATTATAATGATGATAATCCAACTTGTACTATATCAAGTGTAGATCCTCCTAGATTTGCTGCCTTGCTTAGTGATGTTACCCTGGCACCAGGCACTTACTATATAGTTGTAGATGGTTTTAATGGAAAAACCGGTAACTACCAGTTAGATATTACTGAGATAACTGGACGTTTTGAAAATGACAATTATGCCTTAAATGATTCCATTATTGAAACTAGTGATCACCCAGAATTTTTGTATATCGAAGATTATAATTATGAAGTAAATAAATTAGGAAGAGATGGATACCGAGCTTGGGAAATAAAAGAAATGCTTAGTATAACAGATCCGGATCCTATTGGTTCTTCGCGAACAAGTGGAACAAATACACCAAAAATTACATTGGAAACAGGTGCTACAGATAGTGCAGCCTACTATGTGAGTGGTACGGGTACAACTACCATATTATTCCAATATGTTATTCAAAGTGGTGACTCCAGTAATGATCTAGATTATATTAGTACTAGTGCGCTGGAAGAAAATGGTGGCACGATCAGGGATGTTAGCTTTAATGATGCTATTCTAACCCTGCCTACGCCTGGGACAGCCGGATCACTAGCGGCCAATAAGGCGCTGGTAATTGACGGTATTGTGCCAACCGTAGTTTCTGTTTCATCAACATCCTTGGATAGTACCTATGATGTTGGAAGTGTAATACCCATTACAATAGCATTTAATGAAAATGTAATAGCAACCGGGACGCCGCAGTTAGAATTGTCTACAGGTGTTAATACCTGCCTGAGTTTTGATGGAAGTGATGATTATGCATTTGTACCAAACCATAGTGATCTTCAGTTCGGTACGGGTGATTTTTCAATTTCAGTTTGGATTAAAATTGATGCGATTGGATCTACACAACAGATATTTTGTAAACGAGGTGGCGATGGAAACTATGAGATCCAGGTTAATAGCGCTGGGAGATTATCAGTTTGGGCTCCTCTCGGTTTTTCTGGATCCACGGTCCTATCGGTAAATACATGGTACAACGTAACTCTAATACGGAATAACCCAACCAGCTATCTTTATCTAAATGGTACTCTTGAGGCATCATATAGTAATGTTGGAAACCAAAATTCTACTAGTGGATTGAGTATTGGTCAGGATTCATATGGGGGTGAACGTTTTAATGGTAATATTGATGAATTTGCAATCTGGAACAGCGGATTGAGCGCTGCTGAGGCATTGGCTATTTACAATGGAAATGCTTCACTAAATCTTTTGACAAATTCTGGCGACTACGGATCTTCATCAAATTTGGTACTGTATTTACAAATGAATGATGGATCAGGAAATGCAGCTGTTGATGCAACGGGTAATGATCATCATGCAACATTATATAATGGCGTCGCCTGGGCAAATAACACTACGAGTGTTAATTATACCAATGGCTCGGGTGGCACAATACTCACATTCGACTATTCGGTAGCGGCAGGCCATGCCAGCAGTGACCTTGGTTATGCTAGTACAACAGCATTAGGCTTAAATGGCGGCACTATTACAGATTTGGTTGGTAATGTTGCAAATTTGATATTGCCTATACCTGGTACGCCTGGATCATTAAGCGCCAACAAAGCAATTGTTATTGAAAATTTGCCGCCTGCTATACCAAACGGCCTTACAGCCACTGCCAGCAATAGAAAAATCTTTTTATCTTGGGATCAGAATAAAGAAAGAGATTTCTATCATTATTTGGTATATGGTGACACAGTTTCAAGTCCCTCTACTATTGTAGCCACAATTACTGGTATAAGTGACACAAGTGTCATAATTAGCAATCTTGAGAATGATGATACTTATTACTATCGATTATCTGCTATTGATTCTTCCGGTTTGGAAAGTGAAAAAACGCTTGATGTCTATAGTGTGCCGCGACCACAAAGATATGAAGTTAATCCAAATCAAACTGGAGATTTTATATCGATTCAAAGTGCCATTAATTATGCCACAGAAGATGATACATTGATTGTTCGAGACGGCACCTATTCTGAGAATATTGATTTACTTGGTAAAGCATTAATTATTGGCTCAGAATATTTTACATCGGGAGACTCTGCTCATATTGCCAGTACAGTTATCGATGGTCAGTTGAATGGTTCTACTATAACCATATCGGATATATCTGGCTCGGAAATAAAGTTAGTTGGATTTACTATTCAAAATGGTAGCGCTTCTGATGGAGGCGCTATTTATTCCAGTAATTCCAATCCTGTTTTTGAAAACCTTATTATTAAAAATAGTACCGCTTCAAATAGTGGTGGTGGCATTTATCTATACAATAATTCAAGTGCGATATTAAATAAATTAAAGATCATCAATAATTCTGCAAAAAATGGCGGAGGGCTTTACCTTAATTCATCCAATCCAACCATTACCAATATAGTTTTTTCTAATAATACCGCCGACTCAAGCGGTGGAGCTATTGCCATGTACAGTAATTCAAACCCAGGGTTTTATAACGCATTGATCTATGATAATTATGCCGGTCTATTTGGTGGATCCTTGCAAATATCTAATTCGAATCCAACAATAGGCAATTCTACAATTATAGCTAATAATGGGCAATTCCAAGGCGGTGCTTTGTACTTGACAGGTGGATCTGAAGTTGTAGTAACTAATTCAATTCTTTATAACAATATACCGGAACAATTATTTATTAATGATCCTGAAGATTCACTAACCGTTTCCTTTTCCAACGTTGAGGGCGATTCTGGTGGTCTGAATTATTCCCATCTAATTGATAGTGTAAGTATGCCATTGGTTACTTGGGCTCAGTCAAATATTGATGTGGATCCATTATTTATCGATGCTATCAATGACGAATACGGTTTGTCTGATTATTCTTTGGCTATTGGGGCGGGGAGTAGCGTAAACAGTGTCAATTCGGATATCAATGGCTCATATAGGCCTGCTCCGGTTGGATCTGATCCTGATATGGGTGCTTATGAAAATCTGCGGTCTATACCAGATGTATGGCTTGCACTGGTAAATGATCAGTATTTTATAAACGAGGATTCGACACTTTTATTCAATCCTGTATTGAATGATAGTATTGTCAACATTCACCTAGTTAATCTTGCTATAGTTGACTCCGCTAATCACGGAAGCTTGCAAATAGCGAGCGACTCTACTATTTATTATTACCCAGATCAAAATTATTTTGGAATGGATACGATATTATATGCCTTTCATAATACAGATCGTCGTGATTCTGCATTAACCATTATTACTATTAATATGTTGGAAGACGACCCACCTGTAATTACGTCATCAGATACATCCTTTGCTGTTGAGGATGAAACCTATAATTATTTGTATGATGGGTATGACCCGGACATCGGTGGTATAAGTCGTTGGGAAATTGATAATGTACCTACTTGGCTTTCAATGGAAAATGACAGTATCATTGGTACACCACTGGAAGGCGATTTAGATACCAGTTTTCTGCTTATTTATTCTGATACATATTTTTCCGACACACTTGAGGTAGGAATTTTTGTCACACCTGTAAATGACCCGCCCGAAATAATATCTGCTGATTCCATTATTATTAACGAACCAGAATATTACGTTTACAATGCATTCGCTGAAGATCCAGAAGATTCTAGTCTTGCCTGGATATTTAGTGGTTTACCATCTTGGATGAGCGCAGCAGGAGACAGTTCCTTTGGGTCACCAAATGAAGGGGCTCCTGATACAAGTTTTACAATCATGGTAACAGATGGCGAATATTGGGACAGTTCCTCAGTCTTTGTGGATGTTATTCCATTTGATGATCTTCCAGTTATTACATCATCAGATTCATTATTAGCAATTGAAGATGAATTTGCAACCTTTAATTTTGGGGGATATGACCCGGAAGGGTTACCCCTCTTGTGGTCTGTGAACCACCTACCAAGTTGGTTATCTATGGAAGGCGATGACGTTTATGGAATTCCATCCGAAGGTGATCTTGACACATTATTTACACTTATTGCTTCGGATGGCTTACTTAATGATTCATTGATAATTGGGGTATATGTTGCTTCGGTAAATGATGCCCCGGAGATAACATCGCTTAATATTGACACTGCTTATGTGGATGAATATTTTGTTTATTACCCTTTCGCAACCGATCCGGAAGATTCTACCCTAATTTGGGAATTATTATCACCACCCCAGTGGATGATAATTGCTGGGGATAGTGTATATGGATTAGTACCGAGTGGTAGTGATGAAACCACATTCACTATCGTTGTTTCAGATGGTAATCTAACAGATACATTGGATGTCATAATTGAAATCATTGATATTAATTATCCGCCGGAGATTACCTTTGCGCAACTTGTTGGCGAATACCATGATGATATAGAACTTACTTTTCATTTATATGATTTTGACGATGATGACCTTGATTACGATATTAGTTTTACCTCTGATGGTATAAACTGGAATAATGCCACAATTAGTGAACAGGGCGGTACTGCTGGACAGGATACGATGATGGTAATATGGCATTCAATGTCAGATCTTGCAGGAATATATAATTCAAACGTTCAATTGAAGATTATTGCTTATGACCTTGATACTGATACATTGCAAATACCAGATGATACATCTTCAATATTAATATCGGACCTCTTTGCACTTGATAATCATATTGGTTCATTGAGTGTCTCAATGGCAGAAACAATGGATGAATATTTTGATAATATCGCTTTAACCTATGCGATTGAGGATACAACCGGTGATCCCTATGAGATCAATATGAACTACTCACTTGATAATGGAAATTCCTGGCTACCTGCTACACTGCAGGGCAATTTAATTGATATAAGTATCACAGATTATCTTGACTCACTCACTTGGATGTCTGATGAGGATCTGGTTAGTATAGATACAAGTATATTATTGGAAGTATCAATGTCAGATGGCTGGCAATCTTCTGCATCAAATCAGATAGCTATTCATTTTGATAATCAGGTCTTACCGTTATTAACCACTATTCAACCTGACACCGGTCAATATATATACTGGTACGATCAGATTACTCTTACGTTTACCGGTCAAATGGATCTTGAATCCTATGCGGATGGTGTAATGCTTGAAAGTAACCAACGCGGAGTACTCGAATACGACGCAGAATTCATTCAAGGTAATGAAATAGCTCATTTGATAATCACTCCATTAGAGAATTACTACGCTGACGAACAAATACAAATATCAATCAACCAACAGTTGCGCGATGTATGGAATAATCCATTTGACGGCAATGGTAATGGTGATCCTGATGGGGTAGCAGATGAAGATACAATTCTATTTGCTATAAATTTGTTAGGTGATTATGATAGATCCAGCCTAATTGATTTTGAGGATCTTGTTGCCTTGCAGCAGAATTGGTGGGATGAAACTGTGAATCCAGCGGACGAAATTGGTCCTGCCGCAGGTACGCCACCCTTTATGCAGATCCAACCTGATTCGAAAATGGATTTTGAAGACTTGATGGTATTTGTTCAGATGTGGAACTGGTCTAACGGGTTTGATTATAATAGATATAGAATTGCCATGAGTAGGCAAGCTAAAGAAAATTATACCACACTCTCAGTCAGTTATCCGCCACCACAAGTTGGCGATGATGTGGAAGAACTATATTTATATGTAGATTTAGATTCAATTCAGGCAGTTGGGGCCTTGGGTTTGGAATTATCCTATGATCCAGAAACAATTGATTTTGTAGATCAATCATCGCGATTTGACCAGCATTGGACAAAATTATCCTACCATGATTCAGCAAGTCACCGCATAGTTATCCAGCTGGCAGACTTGGATCAGGAAATACGTATTCAGCCTATCAATAAGCAGGTCAAACTAAAGTTCCGCCGGTTAATGGATACAGATACTGAAGTTATTTGGGGGATCGATCTTCGTGATCGTGCTGGAAAAACCCGGGAAGTTTTTACTCAATCTTACAAATTCAGTACAACAGCACCAATGCCTGATCAATATGTGCTTCATCAGAATTATCCAAATCCATTTAATCCCAGTACAACCATCCGCTATGACTTACCGGAAGACAGTCATATTCGCATTGCGATCTACAATATTTTGGGACAAGAAATTCGAGTTCTCGCAGATGGATTAGAGCCAGCTGGTTTCAGGTTAACCTACTGGCACGGGAAAGATAATTTCAATCGCAATGTTAGTGCTGGTGTGTATCTTTTACTTATGAAATCAAAGGATTTCACCCTGACAAGAAAATTGATCCTTTTGAAGTAGGGATAATCAGCTCTTCTGACTTTTTCCCTACTAAAGTAATTTCACTGAGCTATTATGACAAATTCACGTGGTAATATATTATGGGTTGATGATGAGATCGATCATCTCAAACCACATATTCTTTTTTTAGAGGATAAGGGATTTAAAATTATTCTGGCGACTAATGGACCAGATGCGATTGCATTGGTCAAGGATGAAACATTCCACCTGGTTCTTATGGACCAGTTTATGCCCGGCCAGGATGGTATAGAAACAGTCCGTCAGTTATATGAGTTGCGCCCTAATCTCCCTGTAATCATGATTACTAAAAGTGAAGAAGAATGGCTAATGGATGAAGCTATTTCGCAAAAGTTAGCGCAGTTTCTAATCAAACCAGTAAATCCGACCCAGATATTTATGGCCTGTAAACAGGTCCTGGAAGATACCAAAATCCGCGAGGAAAAAGTTACCAGCGGATACTTGAAAGAATTCCAGCATATTGAGAGCAGGTTGCACGAGGAGCTACAGGCTGACGATTGGTGGGATATATATAATAGATTATCTAAATGGCAACTCAACTTTGACGAACATAAAGACATAGGATTGGGGAAAATACTTGCTGAACAAATTCATACCTGTAATCGCGAATTTGTAAAATTCGTTGACAAAAATTATTGTAATTGGGTCAGCAGTTCTGACCGTCCAAACCTGTCGGTGGATGTAGTTCCTAAATTTGTGATACCTAATTTGAGGAAGGATAAAAAAGTTTGTCTTATTGTGGTTGATGCTCTACGGCATGATCAATTTCTAACCATCTTGCCCGAAATAGGACAATATTTTAACATGGATATTGGTTACCAAATGTCATTATTGCCCTCCGCAACGCCATTTAGTCGCAATGCGATCTTTTCGGGATTATTTACCGATGAATTCTGTCAAAAGTATCCGCAGCAGTTGGAATTGATGAAGTCTGAAGCTTCCAGTTTAAATAAATATGAAGCTTTATTTTTGGAAGACCAATTAAAGAGAAACCAGTTGGAAAATAAAAATGTGATTTACCATAAGATCAATGTTTTCGAAGAAGGCAACCGTTTTCAAAAACATCTAACTGATTACAAACAATCAGACTTAATGGCCATTGTAGTGAACTTTGTTGATATGCTCGCGCATAAGCGTTCCGAATCCGATGTTTTGAAAGAAATGGTGCCTGATGAATCAGGATATCGTTTTGCGGTGCGAACATGGTTTGAGAACTCATGGTTATATCGTACCCTACGTGAATTAAGTGAAAGTGACTTTACAGTGGTTATCACCAGCGACCATGGTACTGTTCGCGTTCACCGTGGTGTTTTGGTCGGTGCAGATCGAGATACTTCCAGTGGTGTTCGCTATAAGTATGGTCGAAACTTGAATTCCAAGGAAAAAAATACACTGATAATTCGTAAACCATCAGATTACCGGTTACCGGAATTGATGCATCAGACCAATTATCTTGTGGCCAAGGATGACGTATTTTTTCTTTATCCAAATCAACAGCATCGCTATCAGGGAAAGCTTAAAGGAAGTTTCCAGCATGGGGGCATATCCATGGAAGAGATCATGGTTCCAGTTGTGACCATGAGAGGCTATTAATGTCACCCCGCGAATATCGATTTACCTCTGTCACTGAAACACAATCTTTTGCCGCGGATCTGGCGAACTCTTTACCAGCAGGCATAGTAATTGCACTTATCGGAAACCTTGGATCTGGTAAAACCACCTTCACTCAAGGTTTTGCTAAGGGGCTCGGAATAAGTGAACATGTTGGGTCACCTACTTTCAAATTAGTCAGTGAATACGATGGTCAAAAGGGAAAACTAATCCACGTAGATGCTTATCGTCTAGAAGGAATCGATGATTTTTTGAATATTGGAGGTGAAGATATCCTAGCAACTCCCAGGGCGATAATTCTTATTGAATGGGGAGATAAGCTTGAGTCAATCTTACCACCGGATGCAATACGAATTTCTTTTAAGAGAGTATTAGATGTGGAGAATGATAGACTGATTTCCATAAAGGGATTAAAGACATGAAAATTTTGGCGATTGAAACAGCTACTGAGATTTGTGGAGTATCGTATATTGAAGATAATAATGTAATTGCCACAGTAGAGGAAAATATTCCCCGCCAACATGCAAAATCATTACCATTATTTTATGAAAAACTTGTTGTCGACACAGGATTAAAACTGTCTGATTTAGATGGAATTGCGATCTCAATTGGACCGGGATCATTCACTGGGTTACGGATCGGTTTGAGTTACAGTAAAGGACTGGCTTTTGGCCAAGGCCTGCCATTAATTCCTGTGCCGACTTTAAAGGCATTAATGGATTCTGGCGGTGAATATCAAGGGGCGGGCTTAGTGCTATTATATTCCCACCGGGATATTGTCTATGCACAAAATTTTTCTTGTGAAGATGGTTCAGTCCCACAAAATGATCCAAGTCCGTATCAATGGAAAGATATCGAGCAGTATGTTAAAAAAATGGATCATGTAGTCCATTGGGGTTGTAATCAATTTATAGATGATTTGAAACATGTTCAGGAGGGGAATCCATCGGCTGAGATTATTTCTATATTAGCCCACCAACATTTTGATGAATGGGTAATCAATAAACCGTATGATCTCGTACCCAACTATATTTCACCATTTGAAGTTGGAAAGAGGAAGCATTGATCCGTATCGCCACATTGAAT
>Ga0257108_1000187_pt1 | contig 17936 bp, 25 predicted proteins | sample LP_taG_FD_190181 | JGI IMG/M metagenome (GOLD analysis project Ga0257108, IMG submission 190181) | Marine microbial communities from Northeast Subartic Pacific Ocean, Canada - LP_J_2011_P26_1000m | ecosystem: Environmental > Aquatic > Marine > Oceanic | place: Canada: Northeast Subartic Pacific...
AATAGCATTAGCGGTATAGTATGGGTAATGTATTAAAAGTTGAAGGTTATAATAATTTAGTTAGAGATATACAATCAAAAGCTATTGTTAATACTAACAACGCTGAATATAAACTGTATATGAGTAGAACGAGTCAAAGAATGGGACAACAAGATACAATTAGAAATGTATGTAGAGAGATAAATAATTTAAAAAAAGAATTAAGAGAGATTAAAGATTTAATAAGAGAGGTAGTTAACAAATAATGGCTGCAAGAAATATAGCAATAACAGATACATTAGAAACATTTAGAACGCAATTTAATGAATTAGCGGCAAATGATTTTGGTGATATAGGCACATTAGACGCTTCGTTAACTGCAACAAGTGTTATAGGCGCTGTAAATGAAATTAATTCTGTAGTAACAGCAGCCGCTGGATGGTTTATTACAGACCCAGCTACAAATATACAAGCTGTTGGTTCAGGACAAACATTACAGGTACTCACAGTAGCAAATCAAACAACAGCAGTTGTTTCTTCACCAGATACATTAACACTTGGTTTAGCAGATGATATAACTATTGCAAATGATTTAACGGTTACTGGTAATATAACAAATGTTGGTGGAGATATTACAGTAGCTGGAAATGTTTCTGCTGCTAATGTAACTACTACAGGTGATACTCACCAATTAGGAACAATTGCATTTGACGGTAATACAATTTCGTGTACAGATTCTACTTTAATTAAAATTGATGATGGTGTAGAAGTTGGGGGTGTTGTAAGAGCTGGATATATAGAAATGAATCCTGCTACAGGTTATGCTGCTGGTATGGGTTTTAGGTCAACAGAACCTACTAATAAATATATAATTCTTGATGGATTGCCTGTTGTTAATCAAAGAAGAATACAATTTGAAGGTGATGTAGAAAATAGTTCATTTACAACTCTTGCCTGCGTAGAACCTACAGGACAAAGATTTGTTGAGGTTCCTGATAGTGATGGTATAATAGTTTTAGATACTTCAACTGCATATGCAACTTCAAGTATTTTTGCAGCTACATCAACATTAAATATTTACAATTCAGCAGGAGTCCTACAAAAAACAATTGTTGGTAGTGCGACATAGGAGAATACATAATGGCAGTACGAAAACCTTTATATTATGACGCTGGCGACCTGAAAGAAATGACTACAGCAATGGTTGACACTATAATTGACCAATGCGTTTACCAATATTCTTTAGATACATCCGTTACATTAGAGGTAGTAAGTTCAGGTGGAAATTTAGGAGTTCTAACTGATACAAGACAACAAGCTGGTGCTATGTTAACACACGCTTCAACTTTTCCTTCTGAAGCAACAACACCAGAACCTTCAACGGTAACTATTAATTACGATAAAATACAACAAACTGTAGTAGGAGGTAGTCCAACTTCCGATAGTGGTTTTCTTTGGCCTGCTTATAAGACTAGTGCCGATGAAATACAAGCAATGACTTTACAAGATGTTAAAGATACATTTATACATCCTGCTATTAATTTATTATCATTAGCAGCATTAACATCATCACAAGCAGGAACATATCATATTAATTCATCAACTAGTGTATCAGGTTCAACTAGGGTTTCGGCTACACCAGTTTTTATTAATACTCAAGCAGATACATCAGCATATTCAGCAGGAGATATTCCAGAAGATTTAGACCAACCTACAACTGTTACAAGTTATTATTTGTATAAGATAGATGGAGTTTCACCTTCTACAAATATACCTCTTTATATAAGAAGTGCTGATGATGATTTACAAAGTTATACAGATACAAATTTTAAAACGTATTTAAAAGAATGGATGAAAAAAACTGCTGCTGACTCTTCAGATGGTTTTAAAATAGCTTATAGTTATACAATTGGATTAAATAGAGGTTCAGGTATGGCAGATACAATATTAACTGGTTCAGGTGATTATCAAACTTTTAAAGCAGGTGAAGACGATTATAGAGCACAAGAATTTCCAAATGGAACACCATCAACAGCAAATACGTGGTTTTTGAAAATATCAAAATTATAATAAATGAAAGGATTTTATTATGTTTAATGAAGAAAATTTTATTACAGCAAATTTTATAGATAATGAAAGAAAAACTATTGAAGTTTTATTAAAAAGTGATGACGGAACAGCAGTCAATCCATACATACTTGAATATGATGTTGACAATTCAATTTGTCAAGAGTTATTAAAACTTTGTTCTTTAGACCAACTTCACGAAAATACTTATAGTAAAAAACAAGAAGAACGAAAAGCTTTTGTGAATCAAGTTAAAACGATAGCACAAAAAGAAGGTCTTATTAAACATATAATAGAAGAAGTTAATCCTAAATTTATTGAATTGATGATGGACTTTCTTTTAAGTAATAAGAAAGAACATATAGACCGTTTATTTAATTTTAAAATATATTTGTTTGAACAAGATATAGTAAAGAATTGTAAAGACCAAAGTTTAAAATCTGCTATTAGAAAATCAAAAACTCCTTTAGAAGCACTTAAAATTTATATTAAACTTTGGGAATCTCATAAGTTATAAGCTTCTGGATAATCAAACATACCATAAGCCCAATATTTTTCCAAACACCAAAAACATTGTTGACAAGGTTTTGTAAAATTATTAGTTTCTTCTGCTTTAGCTACGCAAGAAGCAGTATAGGGAAATAAACTATCCATTAAATTGTGTTTTTCATATAAATCTGCAAAATCTTTTTTAGTCATATTTAAAAAAGGCTTCCAATATCCCTTCCCTTTATACATTTTCTGTAGACCATTATCAGTTTGAATTAAGTCATTTCTTTTTCCTGTATAACTTCTATCTTCAGGTCCTACTGTTAAGGATTTATTATACAATGCTTTATGTTTTTTTAATTCTTCTAATTTAGGAAAACTAGATACAAAACTAATACCTAAATCATAATCACCATTTTTCCAATTATTTTCGTGCAATGTTCTAAAGGCAAGTACTTTAGGATAGTTTTTTGTTTGTCTATCATAACCTTCTACAAAAGTTATTAAATGATTTTCTATATTTACATTAGGAAACATATTACTTATTATTGATACAATTTTTTTAGCATTTTTATCATTTCTAGCAAAATGTGGTTGTGGTTCTACACCTGTTACTATAGTAATTTTAGTGTTTAGATTATTTTCAGTTATATATTTTGATATTAAAAATAAACCTAATGCTGAATCAGCACCACCAGAAATACACAAATATAAAGATTTGTAATTTTTAAATTTATCTTCAAATATCATTTCCAATTATCCTCAATCCATTTTTCTTTACAATCGTGTATAGAAGTTTCTGGACCAGCAAAGTGTATAATCTTTAAATTAGGATTTGGTTTATCAAGTATCATATAATCCTCATCAAATCTTTTACAATACTCTACATTATTTTCTAAATTTTGTTCTTTATCTAAAGTATATTTACCAATCCAATCACCATTAATTAATGTTATTTCTTTATCATTTTTAGTTGCAATATCTTCAACAAAGTTTTGTTCACCAAAATATTTGTAATGTACTTGGCCTGTATTATAATAATGTAATTGCCATTTTTCTGGATCTTTTATATAAGTATCCCATATAACTTTACATTGTCCAGATTTAAATTTAAAGAATCCGCCTTGAACTTTTGGTTTTGGTAATCCCCACCATTTATCATAAGATACTAATTCATTATCTACTACAGGCCAACCTATTATATCATCTATATTACTTACAATAATTTGGTCAATATCCATAATAATAATTTCATCTCCTTCTTTTTGGTCTATAAATTCAGGATTAAAGAAAGTGAGTTTATGCCAATGACGTTTTATTTTACTATCTTTTGGTAAGGGAATGACTCTATCTGCTTTAACATTTGGATTATCACTATAACAAATGAATTCAAATGGTAGTGTACAATGTTTTTTTAATCCATTATAAAGTTTTTCAATATAATCAGGTGAATATTTACCTTCAAAGTAAACACAACCTATTTTAATTTTAGTTCTTTGCTTATGAGATATCCAGCGTCTAAATTGACTTCCTGATTCTGGTCTTTTGTTAACACTATAATTTAAAGGTACACCACAAAATCTTTTACAAGTTTCAGCTGGATTTGTATCTAACTCTTTAAAAAAATCTTTCCATTCTTTACTATAGATAATGTCTTCAACTTTTTCATTATTTTTAAGTTTTAAATGTTCTTTTTTTAATTTTTTAATTTGTGGTTCATTCCAAGCTACAGGATTATCACACCAACAACAAGGTGATAGATAACCTTCTGCTGTGTAAGCAAGTTCTTTAAATGCTAAACATTTTGGATTAATTTTGTTCATTTTTTAATGCTTGTTTTAAAGCTATTTTATAATTTTTATAAAATTTATCTCGTTTACTATTTAAATAATAGTTTGGGTTTCTAGGTTTTAATGGGTCTTTAGTTTCCCAGCGACCTGAATGGAGTACATCAAATAGTATACCATTATCTTTTGCTAGTTGTCTTGCTTCTTCTATATTATTTTCATTGTAATTAAAAACAATATATTGCCAACGAATATTGTTACCCATTTTAGCTCCCATTTTCATAACTTCAAATAATTTTGGACCATCTTGATGAATTCTATATTTGTGACTATCTTTTGGTAAACCATCTACACCAAAAATCCAATAAGCTTTAGAGTTTGCTTCAAAAGCTTCTTTATACCATTTTACAGGTTTTTGTGAAGCGGCAGTATTAAGTATGATTTTAATTTTATGTTCATAACAATATTTTAACATATCAATCATTAAAGGATTAAATATAGGGTCTGATATTTGACCACAAAAAATTAATCCTGTTTTAAAAAATTTAGCAATTTTTATAAAATCTTCCCAAGGCATATCTCTTCCAGGTACTTTATGACCTTGCTTACGTATTGCTTGTCTTTGACATTTAGGGCATTCTAAAGGACACTTCTGATTAGAGTCTATATTAATACCCCTATTTGAAAAATCGTATGTTTTAGAATTCATTCCAAAGTTCTCTCCAATTAAAGTTTCTATGTTTAGATAAATCATCACAATATTTTTTCATTTTTATATTGTCTTTATCATATATGGGCATTTTTAATTCAGATTTAATATAATTAAACCAATCTAAATTTTCATATTTTTTTAATAATACATCTTTATCTTTTGCATTTCTCATAGATAACATTTCAGGTCCTCTTACTATACTTGTAAATTGTGTACGTAGACCAAAATGTTGTTTATAGTAATCATAAATTTTATCTAAATCATAAATGTTTAAAATAGATGGAGCACAATTAATATATTGTATTAAATCTTTAGCTTCAATTAAATTAGATTCAAATCTTTTTCTATTTATTGGATATCTTATCCATTCTAATTTTTTACCATAATGGTCGCAAGACGCCCTTAACTCAACTTTTTTAAATTTTTTTGCTATGTCAAAGATAGAATGGTTTTTATATGTTAATTCTGTTAAATTAGTATCATATAATAATGTAATATGTTTTGCGTGTTCTTCTGGTATTTTTTCAACCATTTCCCATTGTTTAGGTAATTGTAATGGTTCGCCGCCTGTACAAACTATATATTCTACTAAATGAATATTATCTAAAATGTCTTTTAATATATCATTCCATTGAGTGTAATTAATTGATTTAAACTGTGGCATCCATTTTTTTAATTCTTTTTTACCATATACAGCTTTTATTTCATTTCTTCTTCCAGATGAATTATGCGGCCAACACATATAACATTGTAAATTACATTTTGATCCGTGTACTCTTAATTTCAATCCAATACTTGCAGGTTCTAATTTAATACCACTTATTTTTTGTATATCTTTAGTTCTATATGATTCACCACTTGCTTCTTCCATTTGATAACATACTTTACAAGATGACATTTTTTCTCCTGCTAGCATTTTGTTTCTTATTTCTTCCATTTCTTTAGAACGAAAATATTTAAATGGTGTTGTATTTTGAGTTGTATATTTCCTAGTATCTGGATGTACACTAGAGTAGCAACATAATTTATAATGTCCACCACTATCGTTATATATTTCTCTAAATGGATAGGCACAATAGGCTTTGTTCTTATTATAAAATTCTTTTATTTCTGATTTATACATAACATTTTCCACAATGTTTTTGACATTGCCATATTGGTGTAGGAGTTTTCCAACTATCAGGTAATGTTTTTTGATACCACTCACTATTAATTATATCTATTAAACTTGCAGAAAAAACATTATAATCTTCTTGACGTTTTTGATATTCTTGCATAACTGGATGCTCTATAAACCAACTTCTTACTTTTGGGTCGTTTTTATTATAAAAATGTGGATTACAAAAGAAACAACAAGGTAAAACTTGACCATCTGGATTAACTACAACTTTATTTTTAGTTCCCCATTCACAAACAATTTTCATTACTTCTTTTTTCTTTCTTATTTTTTGAACAAGTTCCTTACTGTTTGGTGAAAGATTGGTTGTTTGTTTTGTATATCTTCTTCTATCTATTTGAGCAAATCCTACAACAGTTTGATTTTCAACATTTCTTTTAGTTTTTTGTAAAATACCTTGTTCTCCTTTTGAAGTAGTAAATTTAAATTCTCCTGTATCATCCCACCTGTCAGTTGCAACAACGTGATGTCTTTTTGAACCGTGCTTTATACATAGTTGTTCAATCTCATCCAAATAATCTTCATTATGTTTATATATTAAACATTGAGTTCTTATTGTAGCAGGAGTGTTAGATAGTATATCCATATTATTTAAAATTTTATCCAAGAAAGTAAATCGTCTATAATTCTGGTGCATTTCTTGGGTTATACCTTCAACACAAAAAACAACAAAAAGATTTTTACCTCCTGCTACACCTAAATCCCACCAAAAATCTTCATTTCTTAATGAGCCATTTGTAGCAATATTAATTGCTGCTTCAGGTGCAACTTCTCTAATATATTTGACTATAGGTAATATAGCATTATTGGTCAAACAATCACCCCAAGTTCCACAGAAATCAAAATTGTAAATGTGCTTAGCAATTTTTTCAGGAAAGGCTTGTTTAAATTGTTCTAAACTCCAAACAATATCTGGTAACCAACTTGCTTTATTTAATCCCATTGGATCCGTTCTATGACATTGAGGACAACCAGCATTACATTTAGTTGTAACATCAATCATTACATCAAGAGGAAATTTCCACATTATAATATCTCCCACAATTCTTCAAATCTCTTACTAATTAAATGTATTAGTTTAGCAGATTTTAATTGTTTAGTGTGTTCATCTTCTGGCATTACATAAGTGTGCCATTCTTTTGGTAAATTAAACCAATCTATATTATACTTATCTAATAGATAATGGAAAAAGACTTCATTATTAGGGAAGAATTGTTTTGATATTTCTTCTCCAAATAATTTTTCTTTTTTTGCTGTATATAATATATCTAAAAGTTCATCTAATTTTTCTGTATATTTTAATTGTTTTATAGCATTTGAATTGCCACCTAATATTGCTGTATTTGCTATTAGATAATTTGAATCAAAATTGTTATCTAATGCTAACATTGCTTTTTTAGCAATCGCTTTGACGTACATACTATATCCATCAAAGTTACTAACTATTTCTTCATATGTGTTTATTTTTTTCTTATAACGTTTTAATGCGCTTGTACTCCATATATTTTCTTTAGTTGCGTTAGGAGCGTGAACACATATTTTATTCATATCAAATTTTTCAAAAAAGGATTCAGTTGTATTTGGTACTACATCAAAATCAAAGTAAAGAACATTATCATATGTTTTACCTAATTCTTCCCATATATGTATTTTGTATAAATTGATGATATCAAATTGGTAACCATTAAATTTCTTTTTAAATTTTTGCCAATAAGTATCATTTTCATAAAGTCTGTATTCAGCATTACAATGCTTAGCATATTCTTTCTTAACATCTATTAATTTTTGATAGTGTTTTGCTAATTGTGTTTTAGTGAATTGGTGTTTTTCATTTAAATTAGGTTCGTTATTTTCTATGTAGATACTATAGATTATATTTTTCATCATACCTCCATACAACATCAAAGTCTTTACAAACAGCGTGTACTATTTTTGTTTCCTTTGGTATAAAATGTTGACTATCAAAAAAATAATGCCAACGTCTATCTAGCCATTGAATACTAACATTATTCATTCTTATTTTATATGCAAAGATTGTTTCATTATCATAACGGAACATATCAATAATATTTTGAGGATACATACCATCTTTTTCATTTCTTAATTTTGTCATTAAATCTAGTGTGTCTTTAAAGTTACCAAAGAAATCTAATTTAAGAATTTGTTTTTTTGACGCACCAATAATACCAGTATTGATAACATCATTATTAGGATCACGTCCTTTATTAATAAGCATAGCTTGAGCATTAAAATATTTTGCTGTTGGACTCCTAATACCGTGTTTAATTTCATCTAAACGTAACATCATTTTATTAATCATAGTATTGTTATTATAAACAGCAATATGGTTTTGTATATCCCATATATCAAAAAAGGAATCTTTAGTTACAGGTATAGCGTCAAAATCTAAATACAAAATTTCATCATACTTTTTTGCTAGTTCATAGAGTAAATGTATTTTGTAAAAGTTTACAATTTCATAACCTGTTATTTCTGGATAATTATTAAGGAAAAATTTCTCGTATTTTTGATAATGGTTATCATATTCAAACAGTATAAAAGGTACACCTATAGCTTTAGCATATTGACGTTTAGATTCAATTAACCTTTTATAATGCTTTTTAAATGCATTAACGGTTATCTTTGCCTTTTCTGCTGTGTCTTTTCTATGTTTTGATTTACCATAATGTTCTTTCGCTGGCACATCAATGTATATACTGTAAATAACTCTTTTCATACTCTTATAAATATTATATAAATATTATTAATACTATTTATGAAAGATTATGGATACTATATTAAAAGTGATTGATGGAGTGACCACGGATAGACTGGTCAAGTCTATTATAAATTCACTAAACGAAAATCAAGAGAAAAGTAAAGATTGGCTTATAGAAAAGTCAACTGAATACTTTAGCTTTTTTAATACTCCTACTGTAGTTATAGCGGCAGGTTGGTATGGACATTTAGCAAATAAGATAAAAGAATATACTAAAGGAGAGATTGTTTCATTTGATAAAGACTTAATGTGTAAAAAGATTGGGCAAAGACTTTATAAAGATATTACATTTACTGAAGCTGATGTAAAATATTATGACATTAAAAGATTTAATATAGTTATATGTACTTCTTGCGAACATCTTGGTCAACATTTAATAGATGAATTTTTAAAGAGAAGAAAGAAAGGGTCGTTAGTTATATTACAATCAAATAATTATTTCTCAATTAACGAGCATATTAATTGTCATAATAGTGTAGTAGAATTTGAGAAGACTTTAAAATTAGAAAAGATATTATATAGGGGTACTTTAAAATTGGATAAATTTGAAAGGTATATGGTGATAGGAATATGAACATATTATTAACAGGTAGTGCTGGATTTATTGGTAAAAATCTTTCAGTATGGTTATCAGAAAAACGTTTTAATGTAATTGGTTTAGACCGCAAGTCAGGTGATGTATTATTTCCAAATGAATTACTAACCTGTGATTTAAATTATGATGTAGATGTAGTTATTCATCTAGCAGGTCTATCTGGTGTCAGACAAAGTTTTGAAAATCCTACAGACTATTGGAAAGAAAATGTTATTGTAAGTCAAAGAATATTTGACCATTTTAGAAATACAAGAATTTTGTATGCAAGTTCAAGTACTGCATATGAACCTTGGAGAAATCCTTATGCAATGAGTAAGTATAGTATGGAACAGATTGCTCCTGCAAATAGTTTAGGAATGAGATTTACTACTGTATATGGACCAGGTGCAAGAGAACAAATGTTGATACCTAAAATATTAAAAAATAATGTGCCATATATTAATACAAATCATAGTAGAGATTTTATACACGTCTATGATATTTGTTCAGCGATTGAATCTTTATTAAGACAAAGCCAAATTTCAGCATTTGATGAAAAGACAGGTGTAATAGATATAGGAACAGGCATTACACATAAGTTAACTGATATAATGGACCACTTTGGAATTATTACTGAAAAAAGAATTGCTGGTGATACTGAAAGACTTGATAACAAAGCAAATATAGACGCAATGACGAGTTATGGTTGGGAACCACAATATGAATTAAAGAAATATATTGAAGATAATAGGAGAACGAATTAAATGAGTTATACTAGTTTATTATCTTTTGGTGATTTCATATCCTTAAAATTAAAGTGTGATGTCAAAAAGTTATTTGATGAAATAAAGCAGTTTTCTTTCAGTCAATATAATCCAAGAAAAGATATAAAAAGATATGGTCTAAGCATAACTAGTTTAGATGGTTCTATAAATGGTATTGATTTAGATTCTATACCAGAATATAATAAAGAAAATAAAACTGAATATGATGAGTTAAGTTTTAATAAACTAACAGATGTTTATTATTCAAGTAATGAAATTCAAAAAGTTGTAAAACCATTTATTAAGCATTTAGGTAGGTCTCATATTTTATATTTACCTGAAGGTGGTTATTTCCCACCTCATAGAGATTTGCCTGTTTATTATGAAAGACAAAATAGTTTGAGAGTATTGATACCTTTAAGAGGATGTAATCCACCAGACTTATATTTTATGTATGAAAATAAACCTTTATATTTTGAACACGGCAGAGCATATTTTTTAAATACAAATAAATCTCATAATCTATTTTCTTTTAAAGATAGTTATATGATAGTTTTAAATATCAAAACAAGTGAAGAGGTTTATAAAATTATAGGAACCAATTTCAAATCGTCATAAATAGTACTATGAGTAAAACATTAAAACATATATACACAAAACCTAACGAAAGTATTGCAATTAGCTTTTGGGGTGACGAGATATTGCTATTGATTGATACTTACTTTGACGCAGGAAAGATAACACAAAAACCTGTTAAAACTATTGATGGTTTAAAAGAAACATACACAACAGTTTTTAAAGACCAAGCTTCTTTTGATGAATTTAAAGTTGAAGAAGCTGCTACATCTAATTTAAATAGTCTTGAAACATTTTGTGCTGAAAATTCAGTAACCTGCGATATAGAAGAAAGTTAAAATATGGAACTAACAATAGCTATTTTACTAGGTGTTGTTTGGTCTCAAATTATATCACATTGGGGTGCCAGCATACTATTACATAGACATTATTGTCACAATCAATTTAAAGTACCTGTATGGTTTGAAACAATTGGTTTAGCAATGTTGATGATAGCTTGTATAAGAACACCAATTGGGTGGATTGCAAGTCACCGAATGCACCATAAGTTTTCAGATGGACCAAAAGACCCACACGCAGTTAAGCACGTAGGTTTTTGGAAAGTATTATTAACTACTTGGGACATTGATAATATACCAACAAAATATGCTAGAGATTTATATAAAAATCCTAGATTAGTATTTTGTCATAAACATTGGTTGAAAATATTAATTGGAGTTAATGTAGTTAGTTATTTAATTAGTCCATACTTTTGGTTGGCATTTTGCGCCGTACCATTTATATTTGCTAAAATAGGTTTTGGACTTTTAAATACAGTTGGACATAAAACACTAAATGGTGCTAATGTTCCTTGGTTGAATTTGTTTATTGCAGGTGAAGGTTATCATAGAAACCACCACGAAAATATGAAACGAATTAGATTACATAAGTGGGATGTCGGTGGTTGGATAGCAGAAAAATTATTTTTAAATTATGGAACAAACAAAACAATCATTAAGGGATAATCGCTGGGTAGATGTACCTATGTCAGAAGATGTTAGGCGTCTTCTGGAGAAACAATTGGTATCTGATACTTACTATCGTAGAGGTGATGGAGAAGCGACCAGAGATTTAAATTGGGTTGAGTCAAATCACAGAAAATGGGTAAGCAAGATTATTGACTTATCAGAATTCCCACATTGTTATTTTGTTAATGGTTCAACAGACGCAATTCATCATTGGACATTAACAGAAAAAAGACCTTGGCAGAAATTATGTTATGGAGAATATGAATATCCTGACGCAATAGGTCCTTCGGGAGATGTTTGTTGTGATGTACCAGGTCAATATATGGGTGAAGATGGTCGTTCAGCTTTACCATCAATTATCAATCCTAACAAACCTCTTTTTATTTCTATACCTTCATCAGCAGATGGTAACTTTTTTAAACCATCATTACCAAAAGATGTACCTGTAATTTTAGATTGTACATATATTGGTTCAACTAATATTCAAAAAATAGATGTACCTGAAAGTACTGAACAAGTCTTTTTTAGTTTTTCTAAAGGGTTTGGTGTAATTGGACAAAGACTTGGATTGGTATATACTAAAGAAGAACACCCCACATTAGCAAGATTAAAAAGATTAGAGAATTGGAATTATAATGGAGTGCGAACAATAGGTTTAATAATGTCTAAATTTGCAGTTGATACAATGTGGAATAGATTTAATGAAATACAAAGGAGAATTTGTGATGATTATAAATTTAAACCATCAGATTGTTTTTACTTAGCAACAACAAAAGACCCTTATTATAAGGAGAGAAGGCGTATGAGATGGAATAATGACGCTAGAATTTGTATAACTTCTCTTTTGGAAAAATGGCAAATCAGATATTAAATTATACAGACAAAGAATTAGCACAATTAGTTAAGAAAATTGTACAAGATGGACAAGTTGTTTTACACGAACAAGAATTAACTATGAATCAATATGCTGATGTTCTAACAAGAATAGGTGAAGTTGAGGAACTTGATTACTATATGAATCCAAAAGAAGAAAAAAGATTAAGTTATGTAGGCAAGAACTATTTATTTGGAGATACAGAATTAATATGGCACGCCAATGGCACAGGTAGATATAATTTTAAAGAGATATGTGTAGGATTATATTGTGTTTATGAGTGCATTGATACCGTTCTTTCAATAAACAATAATTGTAATGCGTTTGCTGGGTTATCTGAAGAAAAGAAAAATTATTATCGTAGTTTAGATATTGGATTAAACAATTCTGGTCCTCGTGCTAGACTCTGGCCTGAAGATAGTGATTATAAATCAGCAGGTGAACAAGACTTTAAAGTAGGGCAAGAACATTATAAAGAGAATGTTGACAGACGACCTTTAGTTGGTATACACCCTTTTGATGGAAGAGAATATATATATTTTATGGTGCCATATATAGATAAGGCATATAATAAAAAAGATGGAAAAGAAATAGAAGACTTTGAAAAGTTTTACAAAACATTATGGGATGATGTGATAAAATCAAAGTATCAATATCATCACGTTTTTAAAGTTGGTGATTTACTTTTAATGGATCAATTACATACGATACATAGACGGTCACCTATAAAAGATAAAGATAGAATGTTGTGGAGAACAGCATTTAGTTATTCAAAGATTAAAGTATGAATATAACAGCAGTATCATTTAGTTATAGTGAAAACTCTATGAGTTATAGAGGTCTATTGTTAATGGATCATTATATAAAGTTTTCTAATATAATTAAAATGGATTTACCTATTTGTGATTCTAATAAACCTGATGGTGTAATACCAAAAGAAGTAGAAGAATTAGATAGTATATTGGATAAAAGTGATGTACTAGTATTTTCTGTGCCTGAATATACAGGTCATTATTCGGTAGGTTTTAAAAACTTATTAGATTGGTTAGTTGTAAAAGGATATTATAACGCAAGTTTAGGACAAAAATATTCAATATCAAATAAACCAGTTTATATTATTTCTTTTACACCTACTTATAAAGGTGCTGGTGATAGACATTTTGAAATGACAAAAGATATATTAGAGAAGCTAGGATGTAGAGTTAAGAAAATGTTTTTAAAAAATGATTGTTGGAATAATCTTGTTCCTGGTAATTATAAGTTTGTTGAAAAAGAATGTAAAGAAATTTTGAGAAAGGATATGGAGGATGAAGTGAGTGGTTGGAAAGAAAAATATAAAGAATGGAATGATAAATGGAAAAATTAGATTGTAAAGGTCTTTATATATATAAAGACAATAAGTTTGTACCTTATGAATTAACAAATAACAAAACTATAATGTGTGGAATACCTGGTGCATTTACAAAAGGATGTACAGAAAAACATTTACCAGGATTTGCAAAGAATTTAGATAAACTAAAAGAAAAGGGTATTGATAAAGTTGTTTTTGTTGCAGTAAATGATTCAATAGTTATGGATGTTTGGAACAAACAACACGGTCACGAAGATATTGATAGTGTATCTGACCCATTAGCTGTATTTTCAAAATCTATAGGAAAAGATGAAGATTGGGGAGATAGTTTTGGTATTAGATGTAAGAGATATGCTTATCTAATAAAAGAAGGTAAGATTGTAAAAGAATTTAAAAATCCATTTATAGAAGGTGTATTGGAAGAAATATGATAACAGGTGTTGCAGAATATCTTGATATTAAAGTAGATATAGATTTATTACTTTCTTTATATAAAAAAGTTGGTACTCATAACACATTTGGTAAAACACCATTTGAAAGTTATTCTTTAGAATATAGTATGACAGGAAAACCTACAGGTTATGAAAAGGTGTTTGACCCTATATTATCTCAACATAGAAAAGTACACCCACACTATCAGTTTCGTTCAACAGGATTTAATACAGCAGATAGTACAGAAAAAGATGTATTCCCACATACTGATATAGATGAAGATACTGAACACCCTACTGGTTATAATATTGTTATACCTGTATTTGGTAATTCACGTATAGATTATTTTGAAACAAAAGATGAAGAAGTTTATTTACCTGAAAAGAATGCTCACGGTTATGCATACTATCACGAATTTTATGCTCAAAAAGAAATGGGTCAAGGTACACCAGAGTTTGAAAAGTTTTTAAGTGATAGAAAGGTTGGTCATATTGTAGTAGATAAACCGTTATTAATACAAACTACAATAATGCATAGAGTGGTTGTAACAGAAGCACCTAGATGTGCTTGGGTTACAAGATGGAATAATATTCCAAAAGATATTAGTTTTCAAGAATTCAAACAAAAGGTAGAAAATATATTATGATATATCCAGATAAAGTAGATATTCAAATTAAAGAAATGGACAATGAAAATTTATTGGCTATTGCTAAAAGTATCCATAAACAAGGTGTCGTAGTATTTTATAATCAAAAATTAAATGAGTTAGAATATATTAATAATATGAAAAGATTTGGAGAATGTGAATCACCTAATTTGTTTATGAATCCAAAAGAGTATCCTGAAATATTTTTAGTAACTGGTAAAAAGGTTGATGGCAAAAAGATTGGTATGTTTGGTGATACAGAATTAGGCTGGCATTCAAATGGAAATTCAAGACATTTAATAGATAAAATTTTAATAGGTTTATATTGTGTCAAAGAAGATATCAATACAACTTTAAGTATTTGTAATACTTCAATGCCTTTTTGGGATATGTCAGATGATGAAAAAGAATATTATAGGTCTATAACAATTAGATTGAAATTTAAAAATAATACAATATATGATTTAGAAGAAGGTGATCCTGAATTAGAATTTATGAGTAAGAACAAAGGTAGTATTCGTAAATTAGTTGGCAAACATCCACATACAGGTAAAGAATACTTTTACTTTCCATATCATTTCATTATAAGAGCGTGGGAAGGCAAGAAACAAATTGACCACGAAGAAATGATTAAGAAATTAATGCCAAAGATATTTAAATCTGAATATCAATATCATCACATATTCAAAGAAGGTGATTTACTTTTAATGGATCAATTTACAAGTTTACACCGTAGAACACCTGTGATGGATACTAACAGATTATTATGGAGGATAGCAAGTGATTTCAAAAAAATCTATACCGTGGCCCACAATTACAACTAATACTGGTGAAATACCAATGGGGAGAAAATATGGGTTGAGAGATATGTCATACCTTGACACTCTACAAGCAAGACCTATATTTGAAAAACAAGCAGATATAATTATCAAAAATAATTATAAAGGTCTAGTTGATATAGGTTGCAGACACGGTCCTATTAATGATTTTTTAAAGATGAAAAATTATGAAGATTATCAATACTATGGTTTTGATACTTCACCAGAACCAATAGAGTATGCTCAACAGCGATGGACTAATAAAAATAATATTGAATATGAAGTTAGAGATTGGGCAGAATTGAAACAAGTTAACTATAAAGTAGATTGTGTTATCTTTAGTGGCGTATTATTATATGAGAAAGACCATTATAAAATGTTTACAGATATAATGAAATTTTATGATTGTCAAAATGCAATAATACAAGAACCTTACCATACACAAAAATATTATGAAGAAAAATTAAAATTAAAATCAATTACAAATGATATGCAACAATATAAATTTAAAGAACAGACTATTGTTGAAGCAGAAATATTTTGTGGGAGAAGATTGATAGCACATATATGATAACTGTTAAAAGATATTCAGTAGACCCTAACACATACTGGCCACTAATTGAAAAATTTAGATTAAAAACCTGGGAAGAAGGTAATGATAGCCTAACTTATAAGAAATATAATCCAGATAATCCTGATATAGAAACTTGGATGTGTTTTAAAGATGACAAGTTAATATCAATATCTGCTGGTGAAAAATCACATTATACAAATGATCCTGATATTGCATTAAGAATTTGTAGGTATCATATATTAAAAGGATATAGATTTAGTCATTGTGGTTTAATTATGGGAGAACACCAAATTAAATGGGCAAGAGAAAAAGGTTATCAAATATTATATGTAACACACGATATAAAAAATAGAGCAATAAATAGTCTATATCAAAGAAGAAAAAAAATGACTGATAAGGCATTTAAAGAACATATTGATGGAGAGTGGTATACAAAATTACAAGTAGAAAAAAAGTTTTTATTTAAGATTGGCGAAATGTTGCAATATGTTTATAGCATAAGATTACAAGATGATAATTTTAAATGGCAACCTAAATCAAAATTTATTATAGAAAGAGAACACGATGGACAAATTAAGTAAGCATAATCTACCTACTATAGCAGATTTAGGTTTAAATATAGACCTTGACAGATTAAGAAAAGAAACTGATAAGTTAGCAGATAAATTTGTTGACGTAAAAACAGCGAATCCTATGTTGTGTGATAATCATATGGAGTTAGTAAAAGATGTTTATGATAATTTTGAACAAATAAACTTAACAACACCAAGTGAAATATTACCACATACTACTAGTATATCAGAAAGATTAAGACGAAAAGAAGAACACTTATATAATGTGCCTACTGAAGATTATACTGGTAGTTATTTTGAGGAAATTGTAACACAATTAAAATCTCCAGCAAGTAGAATTAGAATAACAAAATTAGCACCTGGTAAAATGATACCTTGGCACGTGGACTATAATGTAAATTATGGTGTCAGGTGTATTGTACCAATTTATGGTAACGAAAATGTAATCAATTTATTTAAGAGAGATAGTAAAACTGAAGCATATACTTTAACAGATGGTATTGCTAATTTTTTAAATATAGGGTATAAACACGCTGTTATTAATATGAGTAGAGAACCTAGAATCGCATTAATGTTTACTTTAAATGGTACAAAAGATATAGAAAAACTATTATAAATAGTAATACGAATTTAAAATGGAGATAAACTATGGCTATAACAATTGATGGAAAGCAGTATGATGAGAAAACGCTTAGTCCTGAATTACAGAATTATCTAGCAGTAAGACAAGAGATACAAGTAAGCAAGACTAGACATAC